>Ga0194053_10000003_pt1 | contig 200483 bp, 200 predicted proteins | sample SepL228m_MetaG_FD_161684 | JGI IMG/M metagenome (GOLD analysis project Ga0194053, IMG submission 161684) | Anoxic zone freshwater microbial communities from boreal shield lake in IISD Experimental Lakes Area, Ontario, Canada - Sep2016-L227-8m | ecosystem: Environmental > Aquatic > Freshwater...
GCGGTAAGAACTGTACGATTATCGAATACAAGAACGACATTATCATTATCGATATGGGATTTATGTTCCCAGATGAGACAATGCCAGGTGTCGACTATGTGATTCCAGATGTGACTTATCTCGAGCAAAACAAGAGCAAAATCAAAGGTCTCCTTATCACTCACGGCCACTTGGACCACATCGGCGCAATTCCTTACGTTTACGAACGTATCGGTTCGCCAACTATTTACTCTTCACCACTTAGCCTTGGCCTTATCAAGAGCAAACTCGAAGAATTTGGCCTAGACCGTACAGCGAAGCTAGCTCCTCTGAAAATCGGCGAAGACACTTTGCAGCTTGGCTGTTTCAAGATTGAAACCTTCAAGGTGAATCATAGTATTCCACAGGCTATGGGTTTCTGTATTACAACTCCAGAAGGCGTGATCGTCGCAACTGGTGACTTCAAATTTGACCACACTCCTGCTGATGGCAAGCCTGCGGACTTTTCTGGCCTTGCAATGATTGGCGCTCGAAAACCTTTACTTTTGATGATGGAATCAACCAATATTGAAAAACCAGGTGTTTCAATCTCTGAAAAAGTTCTAGAAGATTCCCTGATGTCGATCATGGAGAGATCAAAGAAAAGAATCATTGTTTCAACTTTCTCAACGCTTATCGGTCGTATTCAACAAATCTTAAATGTTTCCAAAATCTTGGATCGCAAGGTTTGTTTTGTCGGAAGAAGCATGCTGACGACTGTCGAGATCGCTCTCTCGCTTGAAGCACTTATCATGCCTCGCGATACAATCATCGACGTCAAGGATTTGAATAAATATCCAGATGAAAGAGTTGTTGTAGTTTGCACTGGTTCACAGGGCGAGGACAATGCAGCACTTACTCGAATCGCTAACGGCGAAGATCGAAATGTGAAAATGAAGAAAGGCGACCTCGTCATACTCTCATCTTCACCAATTCCTGGTAACGAAAGAGCTGTATCGAATCTTATGGACATTTTGTTCCGCTCTGGCGCTCAAGTTGTCTACCAAAAATTGATGGACGTCCATACTTCTGGCCATGCAAATCAGGAAGACTTGAAATTGATGCTTGCACTTATAAAGCCAAAATACCTCATGCCAAATCATGGTGAAAGACATAAGCTTATGCTTGAATGTCAGATCGCTCAGGAGATGGGGCTTGTCGATGAAGAGCACTGTCTTGTCGGTGACGACGGTCAAGTGATTGAGTTTAGTAAGGGCAAAGGCGAGGTTACAAACAAACGTATCCCTGCCTCCTTTGTTATGGTTGATGGTCTTGGCGTAGGGGACGTTGGCAACATCGTTCTCCGTGACCGTAAAGCAATGGCCGAAGATGGAATCTTCGTGGTCATCGTCACAGTCAATCATGAAAATGGCCAGATTATGACTTCTCCAGATATTATTTCACGTGGCTTCATCTATATGCGCGAGAGTGAAGAGCTTGTTCACAAGGCTCGTGCCGAAGTGAAGAAAATCTTTGCAAAATACGGCACAAAAGAGAAAAGTGCACCAAAGATTGACTATTCTTTTGTCAAACAAAAAGTTCGTGATGAGCTTGGCGAGTATCTCTTCAAAGAGACAGAGCGTCGTCCGATGGTGATCCCAGTTGTGATCGAAATCTAAGATCAATATTATGAAATAGACCCTGAGAAATCTGGGTCTATTTTTATGTTCAGTTAAATACGAAATTTGTTGCAACAATATACATAATGCAATATAATTAATCAAAGTGCGTGTTTTGCATTATTTTTCAGTTGTAACGCTTGGAGGAATATATGGGTAGAAGAAGATTACATCCGAAGAGGAAACCGAAGCTAAAGTGGTATCAGAAACAGGACGATTGGGGCAATTTCGTTTTTGACTGGTCTCTCGGTCTTTCTGCGGAAATTTGGCGAACTATTTTTTCAATAATAATGTTTATTATTGCGCTTATGATTTTTCTTGGGTTTATCGAAAGAGCCGGCGTCCTTGGTCGGTTTTTTGCTGACGGAGCCGAGAATATGTTTGGTTGGCTTGGCGCATATATTTTTGATTTTATTTTAGCCTACATCAGCTTTCGCTTGGTTGTTGCGCCGAGAAGGAAGAAAAATCGAGGAGGTTACCGTATTTCCGAGTTTGTTGGCCTCGTAATATTCCTTTTTGCCTTCCCAACTTTTTGTCATTTATTCCTTTCAGTTGATTACGCGCAAGAAGCGGGAATTTTTACCCGATACGGTGGAATCGTTGGCTACATGTTCTCAGTCCCACTCCGTAACGCAGTCGGCGATCTAGCATCGTTTTTGATTGTTGTGGCAATATTGCTCATCTCGATTCAGATGATTTTTGATTTCTCTATCTTTAGAGCTCTTGGGCTTAGCACCTCGCAGAAAGGTGCTGGCGGCAGCGATGATGACGATGAGGAAGAGGATGAAGAGGATGACGGCAAACTGAGAGTAAACAATCGACAGGACACAAAAGTCTCTGTTTTCGAATCAGTCAGAAAACGTTTTGGTATGAAAAAGAAGCCAAAGTTTGAAGAAGTTGAGGCTAAGGCCGCAGTTGTTGATCTTGCACCTACTGGAAATACGACGAATGTTCCGATCAAAAAAGATGTTGTTTGGCAGTATCCGAGTCTTGATCTTTTGAAGGAGCTTGATGAGGTCGCAAATCCTGGAAATATTTATAAAAATGCGGAGATGATTCAGAAATGTCTTGCAACGTTCGGCATTACCGTCAGCATGGGCGATGCTAATGTCGGCCCAACCGTAACCCAATATACGATCAAGCCTGATGACGGCGTGAAACTTAATCAGATTGTTGCACGTCAAAATGACCTCGCGCTGACATTGGCTGCCAAAAGTATTCGTATTGAGGCACCAATCCCTGGCAAAAACGCAGTTGGTATCGAAATCCCAAATAAAGTTGCTGCGAAAGTCACACTAAAAGAAATTCTAAAAGCACCACAGTTCAAGGCGATAAAAAGTAAATTAGCCTTGGCTCTTGGACGAGATGTGGCTGGCGAGCCATCAGCAATTGATCTTGAAAAGATGCCTCATCTTTTGATTGCTGGTTCGACAGGCTCAGGTAAATCTGTTTGTATTAATTCGATCATTGTTGCGTTATTATTCAACAACGATCCAAAAGATCTGCGCATGTTGTTAGTCGATCCAAAGAGAGTAGAGCTGACTTGTTACAACGAAATCCCTCATCTACTTACGCCAGTCGTAATTGAAGTAGATAAGACCGTCGCCGCTCTCAAGTGGGCTGTTTGGGAGATGGAGAGACGCTACAAGATGTTTTCTGAGCTTGGCAAAAGGAATATTGTGGCATATAACTCCGCTCCAGGGCCTGAAGGCAAATTGCCATACATTGTTATCATAGTTGATGAGTTAGCAGACTTGATGGCCACGTCGTCGAAAGAAGTTGAGGGCTCAATCGTGCGCTTAGCCCAAATGGCGCGCGCGACTGGTATGCATCTGATTATTGCGACTCAGCGACCTTCGGTCGACGTCCTAACAGGCTTGATCAAGGCAAATATTGCCTCCAGAATTGCTTTTGCGACTGCATCCCAAGTCGATTCACGTACGATTCTTGATATGTCCGGCGCAGAGAAGCTCCTCGGCTTTGGTGACATGCTTTTCATGGCCGCTGGCGCCAAGCCAAAACGTGTTCAGGGTTGCTACGTCTCTGACCCTGAGATTGAGCAGCTCGTAGCATTCTTGAAAAACAACGCCGAGCCAAACTATGACGAATCAATTTTGTCATTTGGTAGTAGCCGACATGGTGGAGGTGCGGGCATAAATGGCTCAAGTGAAGATGATTTGTATAGCGATGCACTGGATACTGTTGTGAATGCCGGCAAAGCTTCCGCATCGCTCTTGCAAAGGCGCTTGAAGGTCGGATATGCTAGAGCAGCAAGATTACTGGACATCCTCGAGGAGAATGGTGCAATTGGTCCTGCCGATGGAGCAAGGCCACGCGATGTACTCGTTTCGACTGACGATGTTGACCGTATGGGCGGTGGCGAATTTGTCAGCACTTATGAACCAGAAAACACTAAGGAAGATATTAAATTTTAGCGAATATCAAAATGGTCAGAGGCTTTTCTACAAGAAAAATTGAGACAAACAAAACATTGGGCGAAAAGCTCAAGGCTATTCGGATAGAGAAGGACATTACTTTGGAAGATGCCGAAATAGGCACCAAAGTTCGTGCTAATTATCTAGCAGCAATAGAAAAAGGTGATAGCGATTCTCTTCCATCAGAAGTCTATGTTCGAGGCTTTGTTTTGGCCTATGCAAAATACCTTGAATTTGACGTCGCTGAAGCAACCTCGGCTTATCATCGCGAGTGCAAGCTGCAACCGAAAAGAAGCCATTCGACAGAAATTAGTTACAAAAATTCCGTTAAAGATTACAAGGTAATTTTGACGCCAAAGGTTGTTGGCTATTCTTTTATTACTTTCTTCATAATTTCATTGTTCGGCTATATCATATTCCAGGTGGCACATTTTGCCGGCAGTCCAAATTTGAAGATTACTTCTCCTGGAAATGGTGGTGTCTACGTCGATGACTCGATTGATCTCCGCGGGATTACGGATAATGATACATTTTTGACGATAAACGATGAGCATGTGCCGATCACCAATGATGGAACATTCTCAACAAATCTGAAACTCCATCGCGGCATAAACGTGATTAAGGTCAAGGCAGTCAATAAGAGTAAGAAGGAGACAAGCGAAGTCCTGACGCTTGAATATAAGCCTGTTACAGCGCAGATCCCGGCTGAGTTACCAGTTGCACAATAATTTTATTATTTTAAATTTCGAATTATAATTTGGAAATTAATCTCAAAGGTTCTTATGGCCAAGAAAGAAGTTGAAGCAAAGGTGGAGAAAATTGATGGCAAAAGTGAAGCGCTAAAGGCGGCACTAATTTCGATAGAAAAACAGTTTGGTCATGGGGCAATCATGACACTGTCCGATACCGCTGCTTACAAAGTTGACTCTATTTCGACTGGATCCCTCTCTCTTGATTTGGCGCTAGGCATTGGTGGACTGCCTCGAGGACGCGTTGTAGAAATCTTCGGCCCAGAATCTTCAGGCAAAACTACGCTGGCAATTTCGGCGATAGCTCAAGCTCAGAAGCTTGGTGGAAATTGTGCGTTTATCGACGCCGAGCACGCTTTTGATCCAGAATATGCAAAAAAGATCGGCGTGAACCTTGATAATTTGCTTATTTCACAGCCAGATAACGGTGAACAAGCGCTTGAGATCTGCGAGACACTTGTTCGTTCAAATGCACTTGATATCATTGTTGTCGACTCAGTCGCCGCCTTAGTGCCACGGGCAGAGATCGAGGGTGAAATGGGTGACTCGATGATGGGCGTTCAAGCAAGACTCATGTCGCAGGCCTTACGAAAGCTGACAGGCGCTGTTTCGAAATCAAAGACAATTCTTATTTTTATCAATCAAATCCGTATGAAAATTGGTGTGATGTTTGGCAATCCCGAGACAACAACTGGAGGAAATGCTTTGAAGTTCTACGCCTCAGTTCGTCTTGATATTCGTCGTAAAGCCGCTATTAAAAAGGGTGATGAAACTATTGGCAACAATGTTACGGTTAAGGTTGTAAAGAACAAAGTTGCTCCTCCGTTCAAGGTTGCCGAATTTGATTTGATGTTCGGCTGTGGCATTGATGCCGAGGGCGAAATTATTGATCTTGGTGTTGCTCATGAGATTATCGACAAAGCTGGCTCATGGCTTTCATATAACGGTGAGAAAATGGGCCAAGGCAAAGAAGGTGCACGTTCATTTTTGAAAAACAATCCTAAAATATCGGCTGAAATCAAGAAGAAAATATTAGCAAGTATCAAGGTCAAAGCTGACATATCAAACGCCGAGAATTAATTTAAGAGACCAATTTCCGAAAAATATTTGTAGACGTTGATCGGGATAGTGATTTTGTAAAATGAAAAAGACACCACAAGAATATGTAATCAACCTTCTGAAGATCCGAGAGAGAAGCGAGGGTGAAATACGGCAGAAGATGAAACTAAAAGGCTATTTCTTGGAGGAAGTAGAATCTGTGGTGTCATTTATGAAAGAAAGAAATTTTCTAGACGATTCACGTTTTACCAAGCTTTACGTACGGAGTAAGCGATTAACTGGTCAATATGGAAAACATTCAATTCGTTGTCGACTGAAGAGCTTTCAAATTGCAGAGGAAATAGTTGAAAACGAACTAGCCGAAATTACCCAAGAAGAGGAGCTAGCCATTGCCAAGAATTTAGCCGAGAAGTGGCTGGCGAAGAAGCAGGAAAAAGACAGAACATACGAAAAGCTAGGAAGATTTCTGATGGGTCGTGGCTTTGGATACGATCTTATAAAAAAAGTTCTAGCCGAATTGATACAAAAATAAAATGATATAAAAAAAGAGGAGGGGTATGGCAAAGAATATTTCATTCATACTTTGGTTTAAGGAGATTTCTAAGAAGAGTATTCCCGAGGTTGGCGGAAAAGGCGCAAACCTAGGTGAACTAGTCAAAGCCGGCATTCCTGTGCCGAGTGGTTTTTGTGTGACCGCTCAAGCTTACTATTATTATTTAGAAAAAAGTGGACTAAAACCAAAGATTGAAAAATTGTTACATGGGCTAAACGCTGAAGACAATAAGAAGCTAAACAAAGTTTCCCGAGAAATAAAAAAAATGATTCTGGACTCCGAAATCCCAGATGACCTCGCAAAAGAGATTAAAGAAGCTTATTACAAGCTTGGTGGCTTTCCTGTCGCCATTCGCTCGAGCGCTACAGCAGAAGATTTGCCAGACGTTTCTTTCGCCGGTCAGCATGCCACTTTTCTAAACACTTCTGGCAAAGAAAATGTGATCAAAGCAACGCTTCAATGTTATGCTTCATTGTTTGAAGCAAGAGCCATCTATTACCGTATTATCAATAAATTCGATCACATGAAAGTTGGGCTCTCCGCAGTAGTGCAAAACATGATTCAGTCTGATTACTCTGGAATAATGTTTACGATAGACCCTGTTTCAGAAAAAAATAATTTGTTAGTGATCGAAGCTGGCTATGGCCTTGGCGAAGCAATCGTTTCGGGCTCAATCACCCCTGATCGTTATGTTGTCGATAAGGACCTGCTTGCCATAGAAGAAAAAAATATTAATACCCAAATTTGGAAAATAGTTCATAATTCTAAAGGTGGCGACAAACATGTAAGTGTTGCGAAAGCTCACCAATCAGCACAAAAAATTACGAATAAGCAGATTATTGAGCTGGCCAAAATGGGCGTCGAGATAGAGAAACATTACAAGAGTCCTCAAGACACCGAGTGGGCGATTGAAAATGGCAAAATTTACTTTGTACAATCTCGTCCGATTACCACCCTGGGAAAGTGTGAAAATAGTAAGGTGGCAGAAGGGCAGAGTGGCACAGAGTCAAAGAGTGTCAAAGGATCTGATTCAACAGCTTCTTTAACAGTCCTTTTGAAGGGTGCCGCTGCTTCTCTCGGTTCAATCTCTGGTCCCGTCAAAATAATTCACAAACCAACAGAGATAGATAAGATTATGCCAGGCGATATTCTCGTCACTGAGATGACGACGCCAGATTACGTGCCTGCGATGAGAAAAGCGTCGGCGATCGTCACTGATACTGGCGGCCGAACTTGCCACGCGGCGATCGTCTCTAGAGAGCTCGGCATCCCTTGCGTAGTTGGGACTGGCAAGGCAACGAGTATTTTGAAGAATGGCCAAATAATTACTGTCGATGGCGTCAACGGTTTGGTCTACAAGGGGAAGGTAGCAGCTGATAAAAAAACATTACCATCAACACCAAATAATTTATCTGGTTCTGCCCTAGTCGAAGAAGTGCCGATCACTGGCACGAAGGTTTATGTCAATCTTGGCGAGCCACATTTGGCGGAAGAAGTTGCGAAATTACCTGTCGATGGCGTCGGCTTGCTGCGAGCGGAGTTTATGATCGCCGCACTTGGCGAGCATCCAAAAGCGATGGTGAAGGCAGGCAGAGGTGATAAATATGTTGAGGCGATTGTCACGGGACTTAGAACGATTGCCGGTGCTTTTTCGCCTCGCCCAGTCGTCTATCGTGCAACTGATTTCAAGACAAACGAATATCGCGGGTTGAAGGGGGGCGAGGAGTTTGAGCCAGTCGAGGGTAATCCGATGATCGGCTATCGTGGCGCTTCGAGATATATTGCTGAGCCAGAAATGTTTGCGCTTGAACTAAAAGCGATCAAAAAGGTGCGCGAGGAGTATGACCTGAAAAATCTGTGGATTATGATCCCTTTTGTCCGTACTGTTAGTGAGATGGAGCAGTGCATGCAAATGATTGCGAAGAGTGGTTTGAAGCAGGGACCAGATTTCAAGATTTGGATGATGTGCGAGGTGCCATCAAACGTTATTCTTCTAGAAAAATTCTTGGCTCTTGGTATTGACGGTATTTCTATCGGTTCAAATGACCTGACTCAGCTAACACTTGGTGTCGATCGAGATAATCAGACTATGGCCGAGACTTTTGATGAGCGAGATGAAGCAATCGTTATGTCTATCGAGTACGTAATAAAGACTTGCCGAAAGCACAACGTGACTTGTTCAATCTGTGGCCAAGCTCCAAGTATCTATCCAGAAATTACGGAGATGATGGTAAAAGCGGGGACAACTTCAGTCTCGGTGACGCCAGATATGATCGTTCAAACTCGCAAGGTGATTGCATCTGTAGAGAAAAGATTATTACTTTCCAAAATCATAGATAAATAGATCCTTACAAAAAAGCCTTAGCTTGCACTAAGGCTTTTTTTGTCGAGATGCTATTTGATTAGCTTGAATCGAGGAATGTCTTTGTCATCGATATTTTTTGTTCCGAGAAAATCCGCTAGAGGTCGAGCCCAATATTTTGATGTGATGTTATCATACAAAGCCTCATAGATCACCAAATCTTCGAGTGTCTCGCTATGCTTCGCGATGGCAATTATTCGGTATCTTCCACCTTTGAAATGTTGCCAGATTTGGCCTGGTTGAATACTATCTTTCATAGTATTAAAATTTCAGTTCTTTCATCGAGTGGAGGGCGATGCCATATTTTTCATAAATCGCTAGAGTGCCGATATGGCCTTCATCTTTTCCTGTTAGTCCGAGAAGTTCGAGTGCTTTGTGCACTTTCTCTTCGCTTTTTGCCTCGATCTCCATGATCGTTGGAATCATTGGCCATGTATCAAGAGTATACTCAACATCATCCAATACAAACTTATGACGTTTATTTTCCTGATAAAATTGAGTGGTTGGCATGATCTTGTCTAGAAGTTTGTAGGCAGTGTCGAAGTCACTGACCTCGATCTCTATCTTAGTTGTGTCGCTAATGCCTTTGCCAGATTTATTTTTATAAGTGATAGTCGGTTTTCTATCCGCAACTTGTCGAAGTCTGAGCCACTCGCCGGTACTTTTTGTCGTGCATGGCTCTATATCAAAAACCCAACGTTTCTGAAGTACCTCCGGCTCTTCCTTTGCCCCAAGGCCTCGAAGCATTTTTGCGATGCTAACTTTGTCTATATCAAGAATTTGAGTCTCGTATTCTTTATCCATTTTTTTCCTATTTGATTAAAGATTGCAGTTTCTTTGCCTCTTCAAATATTACTTCATATAGTTTCATCACAAATGTTTGGTTCAGCCCAAACTCTTCAGCTTTTGAGAGTCGAAGTCCCAAAATCGCTGCTTCCCGATCTGGCTGGTCGATCTTTAGTCCTTGTTCTTTTTTCAACTGGCCGATTTCCTTGACCGTCTCCATGCGTTCGCTGAGAAGCTTGATAATCTCTGAATCTGTTTCATCAATTTTATTTCTGAGTTCGTCTATGTCCATAGTTGCCTCTATTTATTTCTTTCCTTTATTTACAATAGTTTTTCCGCTGAGAATGTTCAAGAGCTCGGCAGGGGAATCGGCAATGAAATCTGGCTTTACCCTTAAAAGTTTTTTTCTTGTGTGGTAGCCCCAGGTGACTGCAATAGATTTCACCTTTGCTTTCTTTGCCTCACTGATATCGCCTGTGGTGTCGCCAATATAGTAATATTCAGCAGCTGGATGGAGTAGCTTTACCCTTTCGATTTTTTTGACCTTGCTCTTCTCGAGGTCGGCGCCAATGACTTCACGAACATTTAGAATTTCTTCGCTTTCAATCTTCCCGCGCACAACGCTTGTGATGCTCGAAGTGATGACATAGACTTGGCTTGTTTCTGCGATCTTTGCGATCGCATCTTTCATCTCGGGAAATATTTTTATAGTGTCAATTTCGCTGTTAAATTCATGTAAATAGTCGCTAATAAATCCATCAATCTTTGATTCTGGAAAACCAAACTTCACTGCTTGTTCATAGAAATTGCCATCAAACAAGTTTGTAAAATTCACTCTCTTCGTAAACCAACATAGCCCCACCTTTTCGCAGTGTTTGTTCACAAAGGTCCGGACTTGTTGAAGCGAATCCGCGATGACACCATCAAAATCAAACATCACTACTTTTTCCATAGAACGCTCCGATTAGTTGATGAAAGTTTGGTTTTTGTTTTGTTTATATCGTATTTTTTTGATATTTTTTCGATGGATATTCTTACGAATAGATAAACTTTTTCTACTTGTCTCGCATATAGTTATTGTAATATAAAAAAGCTTAATATCAAAATTTTATTCCCTTTGGTCGATGCGGTTTGTTGTCAGTGAATCGTTATTTATCGATGTAACGGTTTGCTAATTCTTTTTCTGCGGTGGTAAACTATGCATAGTTAGCAAAAAACAATTAATTTTGGAGGTCTTATGTTCGACGACAAAGGTGGAATAGATGAAAATGAGGTATCGAAGTTTGCTCTTCAGCAGGCTTTTGATAAGTTCAAAGCAACTATCGCAAAGGATTTGCCTGATGAAGAAATCTCTGAGGCGGTGACGGAGCTTTGGGACAAATGTGCTGCAGAATCAGAGAAAAATGAGAAATCAGACTGGGATTTTCTAAAGTTGCTAATAGATACACTCAAGTTCATTCGTGATAATAATCCGAGCAAATTTGATTTGTTTCGCGAAGTATTTGATAACGAGTCAATCATAGCAATCGTCGACAATCTTCCCGGCGCAAGGCTTGAACTTGACGACGATCCAGAAAAGATTAAAGAAGCACAAGCTCTGGATGACGAGATTGATTTGCTTCTAAATGAAATAGAGATCATAAACGCAGGCGAATAGACTGTCCGAACGCTGCTTAGAGATTAATCTTGATATGCTTCTATCTTTAAAAGCTCGGGGACGGTTACAAAAGTGTAGCCGTCTTTTTGAAGTTTTGGGATCAAAATTTCTAGCGCTTCTATCGTCCTTGTGCGGCTAGCCGTTTTGTTGTTATAGCCGTCATGAAAGGTGAGGATGGTACCAGGCTTTGTGACTTTGATCGCGTCACTTGCAATCTTCTTGGCGCTTACTTGAAAAACTTCCCAAGTGCTGCCAAAGGTACCGGTGACGCAAATCATGCCAGATTTTCCCACAGTTTTTAGCATACTAGGTTGTCGAAAATACCAAGGTGGACGAAAGAGTGTTGGCATTTTTTCGATAAGTTCATAAATTAGTTTCTGCGATTTAGCTATTTCTTCTTTAAAGTTTGGTGTGAGGACGGGGGCGAGAAGCGCGTGATTGTATGAGTGGATACCAACAATGTGCCCTTCGCGATCCATTTTTTTTAATATTTCTGGAAAGCGTGCGATATTTTGTCCGACAGGAAAAAAAGTGGCTTTGACGCCATATTTATGCAAAACATCTAGAATCTTTGAGGTATATGGCTCATTTGGTCCATCGTCGAAGGTGAGTGCTACCAATTTTTTTGTAGTTTTGAAACTATAAAATATTTTACCAAGTACCTGAGACCATGGTGAAAATAGTACATAGTATGCGAAGTAGACAATTGCGACTAGCAAAATGATGATTAATGTTTGGTTCATAGATCAATGTCCGGTTTGATAAGGTGAGGATGTCTGACTTTGAAAACATATTTTCGCATCGTTTCGTTCACTGTGATTTTCTTGGATTTATCCTTCACGAAATGAGCAACTCGATGATATTTCGAGGTTGTCAGCCGTTCGGCTCGAACTGGGGAAATTCGGAAAACTAGCCCGATCAAAATAGCCGAGATAAGTATGGTGATAGCTGCTCCGCCAATAGTCTCAATCAGAGTTTGTTTCTTCGCGCCATAGTCCTCTCGGTACGCAGGATAGTGTCCAAGAGCGGATTTACCGGAAACCTTCGCCGCAACATAGTAATCGAGTATGTAGAAGCCGAGAAGGGAAACAAACAAGCTATAGTACAAGCCTTTGGCTAGTCGGCGGCTCGAAGTCTGGATGCAGTTGTCCGAAATATATCTAGCATTTCCCTTTGCCCGCAGCCTTTTGAACAGATCATTTTCATCTCCACCCTGAGTGAGCGCCGTGTTGTATCCGCCAATTTCTTCCCAAACGGATTTCTTAAACGCGAAGTTTGAGGCTGGAGTATAGAGAATTATGCCAGTTAATTTGAAGAAGTGCTTTACCGCTTTGAAAAGTGATATGCTGTAGAATCTGCCCCAGCGTGGCTTCGCGGAAAATTGAAATGAGCCAGTAGCTGCAACGATATCTGGATGTTTTTGAAAAGTATCATAAATTTTTTGTAGCCAATCCTTTGGCAGGGTACAGTCGGCATCAGTTGAGACAACAATTTCACTGCTGGCTTTTTCTGTGCCAGCCTGTCTGGCGAAGCAAATACCAGGGCGCTTCTCACTGACTACAATTGCTTCGAAAGAAGCGGCAACTTTGGCCGTATCATCTTCGCTGTTATTGTCAACGACGATCAACTCATAGTCACCATCAAAATCTTGCTCTTGCAGTGACTTGAGGCAAATTGGCAGGTATTTCTCTTCGTTAAAAGCAGGGATTACCACCGAGATTTTAGATCTTTTTGTAATATGGGACACAGTTTTATGTCGAAAATTATTAAAACAATGAAATTATCATACCAAAAAAAAGGTAAATTAGGAAGCGCTTTTGTGGCTAGCGATCATTGAAACGCTGTATTACCATTTTGGTGGCAGGTCTCCATCGAGATACCATTTATTGTTGAACAAAACAATTTTGAATTCTTTGCCATTCTTTGCATCTTTGCAGTATCCGAAAGTATCGGATTTACTAACAACTTCTAGCCCGCGCCATTTGCAATATCCGTCAAAAGTTTCATGTGCTTTCTGAATAGTTCTGATCTGGAAATATGCAAAAACACCAAGTAAGATGACAACTGCTGATATTATCAAATATATTTTCTTTTTCATATTCATTTTGGTAGTAAGGATTTCATCTGCTTCGCGATGAAGTTGGTGGCAAAGCGAGGATTTAGCCGGCATAGTATGTTCATGAAATTCGAATCTTTGCCTGTAAATATTTGAAATTTGTTGCTTTCCATGCCGTCGATGATGATCTTAGCGGCTTCTTTCGCCGAAAGCATCGGGAAGCTCTGATCCTTTGAATTACTTGCTGGTTCTTGTGTGATGCTTGCGCCAGAATTTGTCGCAATATTTGTCTTGGTCGCTCCAGGGAAAACTACCGACACTCGAACCTTCGTATCTGCGAGCTCAGCATATAGTCCTTCGGTAAAGAGCTTCACTGCAGCTTTTGAAGCGCCATAGACGCTCTGACCAGGAACTGGTAGAAATCCGCCCATGCTCGATATATTGACGATGTGAGCCGCTGGTCTCTTTAGCAGAAAAGGGAGGAACGTTTTTGTCATATAGAGTACCCCGTAGAAATTGACATTCATCACTTTGTCGATCGCTTCATAGCTTAGATCATTTACTCGGACAAATGGCTGAATAATGCCTGCGTTGTTTATGACGCCGTCAATATTTCCATGTTCGGCAATAATTTTCTCAGGCAGCTTCTCGATAGCTGTTCTGTCTGTAACGTCTAAGTGGTGAGTCGTGAGTAATTTTTTGCCGACATTGGTCTCTGTTTCAAGGTTGTCCAGCGATTCTTTGCGCAAGTCTATGCCGACTACTTTTGCGCCTCTTGCCAATAGCGAAAGTACTAGCTCTTTGCCAATACCACTTCCAGCACCAGTCACTAAGATTACCTTATTTTTTACGAGCATATTAGCCCTTATTATTAGTAGCGATTGTTTCACTTCAAATAATACTCGAATATAGCAAAAAAATAAAATTTTTAAAAAAAATACCTGAAATGAATCAAGTATTTTTTCATGGCGGAGAGACAGGGATTCGAACCCTGGATACCTTTCGGTATACACGCTTTCCAAGCGTGCGCACTAGGCCACTATGCGATCTCTCCAAAAATATACGAATAAACTAATTCAAACGAATAAAACGAATGAACATTTTACTGTTGAATGATATCATTTTAAACGGTATTATTCAATTGAAAGAAGATTAGTGATGAAAAATAAAATTATTGAGCAAGTTCGACAATTCGTCGAGGATGAGTGTCGGAAGGAAACAAGTAAATACGGCTATGAGCCGTATCCTTTTCATTTTGTCCCGATGGTGGCGCACGCAAAGGAGCTTGCGAAGGAAATGAATGCTGATATCGAGATTGTTGAGATCGCTGGTTGGCTTCATGACGTTGGATCAATCATTTACGGACGAGAGGATCATCACAAGACCGGCGCAAAAGTTGCCAAAGATTTTCTTACGAAAATTGCCTATCCAGAGAATAAAATTAGGCTTGTCGAACAGTGCATCTTGGGGCACAGAGGTTCACAAAATATTGAGAGAACCAGTCTCGAGGAGCAAATTATTGCTGAAGCTGACGTAATGAGCAATTTTGACAATATTGCAGGCATTTTCAAAGCAGCATTTGTTTACGAAAATCTTGATCAAGGAGCGGCGAAAAAGTCAGTTCGTGAAAAGCTGGAACGCAAGTGGGATCAGCTTCGCTTTGCAAAATCAAAAGAAATAATAAAACCAAAATACGAAGCAGCAATGTTGCTTCTCAAATAAGGAGAATCATGCAGGACAAGAGAGCGGGAATACGAACCTGGATAGAAATAGATAAAAGCGCGCTAAAGCACAATTATAATGTTTTTCGTGGTCTTATCGCTCCGAATGTAAAGTTGATGGCGATCGCAAAGTCCAACGCTTATGGTCACGGACTTATCGAGTACGCTGAGACTATGGCAGCTCTTGGCACTGATTGGCTTGGCGTTGACTCAATTACCGAAGCTCTAAAGCTTCGATCGAGAGGTTTGAAAACACCGATTCTCATACTTGGTCATACTCTAGCAGAGCGCTATCAGGAGTGCTCGGAAAATAATCTTACAATTGCTTTATCGAGCTTCGATCAAATCAAAAATATCAAGCCTGTCCCTTATAATATTGCTGTTCATATCAAAATTGATACTGGTATGCATCGACAAGGATTTCAGCTAGAAGAAGTCGAAAAAGCCAGTCAACAAATCAAAAAAATACAGAATATCGAGGTCACCGGCATCTTCACTCACTTTGCCGTGGCCAAGAATCCAGCCTTTCCCACTGACACCAACGAACAAATTAGACAATTCGAAGAAGCTTGTAATATTGCGAAAAAATATTTTGGAAAAGGACTCATCAAACATGCGGCAGCTACAGCTGGAACATTACTTTTCCCAAAATCTCATTACGATATGGTCCGTATCGGTATCGGCCTCTTTGGGCTCTGGACTTCGAAGGAAGCAGAAGCATATCTGCTCGGCAAAGTAGAATTGAAGCCTGCGCTCACCTGGAAGACGATTGTCGCTGAGGTGAAAAAAGTAAAAGCAGGCGAGCGCATTAGCTATGATCTGACTGAAAAATTGTCGATTGATTCAAAAATTGCAATTTTACCAATTGGTTATTGGAATGGTTTTCGTCGCAGTCTTTCAAGTATTGGCCATGTATTAATCCGTGGGCAGCGGGCGAAAGTTCTTGGCCGAGTCACTATGGATATGATCATTGTCGATGTAACAAATATTGCTAATGTGAAGTCCGGTGACGAAGTAACATTGATTGGCCGAGATGGGGACCTGCAAATTACTGCTGATGAGATTGCTATTCTTTGCGAAACAAGTAATTATGAAATAGTCACGCAATTAAACCCGCTCATGCGAAGAATCTATGATTGATCAGGTACAAGAAGTAAAGGACCATGTTGATATTGTCGAGATCATCTCGTCGTATTTGACGGTAAAAAAAGCAGGCACAAACTACAAAGCCTGTTGTCCTTTTCATAATGAAAAATCTCCTTCGTTTATGATCTCGCCAGAGCGTCAAACTTTCAAATGTTTTGGTTGTTCTGAAGGTGGCGATGTTATTAGCTTTGTCGAGAAAATGGAGGGCCTGGACTTCTATAATGCACTGAAATTATTGGCTGAAAAAGCAGGCGTGAAACTCAAGAATGATACTGTCAAATATGGTGAAAAGAGTCACTCGGCTGATACGAAGACTAGAATATTCGAAATAAATGAATGGACAAAAAAGATATATCAGAAAATTCTGCTTGATCATCCAAAGGCAGAAAAGGCGAGAGAGTATCTGAAAAAAAGAGGCATGACACTCGAAGTGATGAAAAATTTTGAGATTGGCTATGCGCCTGATTCCTGGGACTTCATCTTGCGTTTTCTAAATTCCAAAGGCTATACCGATGCCGAGGCAGTACTCGGTGGCGTCGCGATCAAAAGCGAAAAAGGTAAGATCTTTGATCGATTTCGTGGTCGGATTGTCTTTCCAATCAATAACATCATGGGCAATACGATCGCCTTTACTTCCCGCATCATCGAAGAAAGAGAGAACGAAGCTAAATATATCAATTCTGCTGAATCCTCGATCTATACCAAGGGCAAAACTATCTATGGCTTGGATAAGGCAAAGATGGCGATCAAGGATGCAGACCTCGCGATTTTAGTCGAGGGAAATATGGACGTAATCGCTTGCCATCAAGCTGGTTTCAAAAATGTGGTTGCTGTTTCTGGTACAGCGTTGACGCTTGAGCAGCTGACAATTCTCTCTCGCTATGCTTCGCAGATTGCTTTTTGTTTCGATGCGGACAATGCTGGACAAACGGCGATGAAGCGGGCGATTAGAATCGCTCTGCAAAATGATTTTAGTACTCGTGTGATTTCTCTGCCAAAACCGTTCAAGGATCCGGATGAGGCGATCAAAGCTGACCCAGAAAATTGGGTCAAAGCGGTGAAGAGCGCGAAGCCATCGCTTGAATTTTGGATTAATCAGCTGATTGAGAAAAATCCAGAGATGACGATCATCCAGAAAAAGCAGATTGCAAAAGAAATATTACCAGAGATCAAAATTATTTTTTCGGAAATTGAGAAAGAGCATTACATCAAATATTTGGCACAGAAGCTCGGCGTTTCGCATCAGTCGCTGAGTGCGGCCTTATCTAAATCAAAAGTAGATAAAGAATTTTCTAAAAAACCAGAAGAGGTAAATTTCGAGGCGCCAGAAAAACTGTCTGCAATAGAGAGAGTATTTGGCATTCTCTGGGCAGAGCCTGATTTGATCGAATTGCTAAAATTTGAATTGAAATATGACGATATGAACGAAAAGTTTCGGTCTCTCGCCGAAATGATCAAGAATAAAGCAATCGACAAGAGCAAGATCAAGCCAGAAATTGCAAATATTTATGATCAAAATACTATTTTAACACTCGAAAATGTAAATTCTAAGGTTGATAGCTCAGTTCGCGAGGAGCTGACCTATCTGCTTGGACGACTGAAATCTGACCAGAAGGAAGGGCTAAAGGAAACTTTTGCCCGCAAAATCAGAGACGCTGAAGAGTCTGGTGACAAAGAAGGTGTGAAGAAGCTGCTCGCCGAGTTCGCTTCCTTGATAAAGTAGGAGACATGTGGTACTATTTTTGTAGCCAATAATTTTCAATTATCGGTTTTCTCATATGGGAGAACTTTGATTGAAAATTCTTATATCTAAACAATAATTAAGGGGTTACTGCGGATTCCAAGAAAAATGGGACCTGTGGTTTAGGAGTTACATGGCAAAGAAAATTTTTGTTCCAAAGAAAGAAGAGATCCTTCTTTTCTCAGATGCTGTAAATGATCTATTAAACAAAGGCCGCACCCACGGCTATGTTTCGATGCAAGAAATGGTCCAGGCAATTCCTGAGCCAGAGGAAAATGTTGAGGAAGTCGACCAGATCTTTGATTACATGTACCGAAAAGGTATCGAGTTCAACGAAGACGTCGACAAACCAAAGGGAATCATCGCTTCAATCCTTCAGAATAAGAAAGAAAAAAATCTTATCGAAGAGCTCGGTCTTGAAGATATCGCTGACGACTCAGTCAGAATGTATCTTCGTGAAATTGGTAAAATTCCACTTCTTACAAATGAAGAAGAGGTGAAGCTTGCAAAAAGAATTGAAAAGGGCGATATCTGGGCAAAGAAAAGATTGGCTGAGGCAAATCTTCGTCTTGTTGTCTCAATCGCAAAGAAATATATTGGCCGCGGTCTTTCACTCCTAGATTTGATTCAAGAGGGCAATACTGGCCTTATGCGTGCAGTTGATAAGTTTGACTATCGCAAAGGTTTCAAATTTTCTACGTATGCGACTTGGTGGATTCGTCAAGCGATCACTCGTGCAATCGCGGACCAAGCTCGAACTATCCGAATTCCTGTCCATATGATCGAGACAATCAACAAACTCATCAGAGTCCAGCGTCAGCTTGTCCAGGATCTTGGTCGCGAACCTACTCCAGAAGAAATCTCTCAGGAGATGGGTATGGATTTGGATAAGGTTGAGCACATTATCAAAATTTCACAAGAAACAGTTTCTCTCGAGGCACCAGTTGGCGAAGAAGAAGATTCTCGACTTGGTGACTTCATCGAAGACACGAAGCATGCTTCGCCAGAAGAAGCGACTTCACAACAGCTTTTGAAGGACAAAATCCAAGAGTTCCTAAGCAACTTACAGCCGAGAGAACAAAAAATATTGAAAATGCGTTTTGGCCTTGATGATGGTCGCACTCACACGCTTGAAGAAGTCGGCCAAGAGTTTGGCGTGACTCGTGAGCGTATTCGTCAGATTGAAGCCAAGGCTCTCTCGAAATTGAAAAAAGCTGATCGCTCGACAGATCTAGAAGAATATCTCCAGGGATAAAGCAGGAGAGATATTATTGCTTTTGCCGCTCGTTTAGTTAATACTATTATTAATTAAACGAGCGTTTTTTATATGTCAAAAATTAGCTTTGCCGAGCTTGTCAAAAAACTTTTTCCTTATGCCGCAATCATCTGGATGCTCTCAATCGTATTTCTGTATTTTGTCGATGTTAAGAAAATGGATTCTCCGCAGTCATCAACCTCAAACGTTAGTGCTGTCGTTGTCGGCGACTATCGACTTGAAGGACGCAAGAGTCATTTGTATTATTATGAGGCGCTAAAGTCAGTAATCGTTCACAAGCAAACAGCAGATGGCTTCACCACGACTTCTGTGAGCCCAGCGGCTAGTTTAATGTTAGTTTTTATCTGCCTTTTTTCTCTCGGTTTAATATTTTTGCGCAAAAGAGGGCTAGATACAGTCAAATTGAAATTTCTTCCAATTGCATGGTTGCTACCATTTCTTGGCATAACCCTGCTTGTTTATTCTTTTTGGCTGAGTAATTTCGACGTTAAGTTGGAACCGATACTCTTCACAAATATTTACGGTAAATTATTTGTCATCATCTTTTATCTACTAGTTGTCGTGATGTTTACTCTTTCTCTAGGCAAGAAAATTAAAGAATTTTTCACCAAAGATGATCTTGGTGCCATAGCTGATTTTTTGTTATCTTTTGCTTTTGGCGCGGCTGTGTTGTCAATTGTATATTTTTGCCTTGCGCTCTTCGGTGCCTTCACTCAGATGCCTATTTTGATTTTGTTTGTCGCAATTTTAGTTCTTTGCATCAAAGAGTTCATTTACTGGCTGAAGTTAATTTTCGTCATTCCAAATGAATTTTCTGTTAGGCTTCTTAGCCCGACATTGTTTCTTCTTTTTGTTTTCTTTTGTTTTCTGGCACAAAATTCGCTCGAAGCGATGCGGCCTATTCCTATAGGTCATGACGATCTGATTCAATATGCCAAAAATATCAAGCTTCTATCCGAAAGTGGCCGACACATCGGCGGTGTGATTCCATATCCTTGGGAATTGTTTGTTAGTTCTGTAAATATCCTCTCCCATAGTTGGATGGTTACTTCTTTCTTCAATGCCTCGAAGAGTGTTTTAGCATTCGTCTCGCTTTATTTTATAGCCGATTACTTTTGCAAGGCTCGCAAAATACAATTATTTTCTGACGGAAAGTTTGTGCCTATTCTTGTCGCCACGATTTTCTATACACTCCCGATGGTTGTATTCCAGTCTGCAGTGGACCTGAAAGTTGATCTTGCTGCATTTTTCTATGTCATAATGGCGACATATCTACTTTTCCAATGGAAAAACGCTAACAAAAACAGGTATTTGTTCTTAGCGTTTTTCTTGTTTGGTTTCGCTTTCATGATCAAAGTAACTACGATATTTTATGTTTCCGGCGCAGCTGTATATCTTCTTTACATTTTCTTTCAAAACAAAACGAATATTTGGCAAATTTTGAAAATAGTTGGATTTTGTCTAGTTTTCTTTCTGCTGTCTTTTGCTCCCTATGCGCTAAAAAGTGTTTCGACCTTTGGAATGAAGAAAGCGGCTCAAAACTATTTCCTGTATAGTAAAAGCGAGGTTCCTCAGATTCATTTATTGACGAAAAAAGATTCTTCGGAAACTGGGGAAATACCAGAATATAACAAGCTGTCCGGCGAAAACGGAGCTCAAGATCTAAATAAGTTCATCGCTGGTGGCTCGTCCCTCTCGAATATTTTGCGGCTACCGTTTGTCGTCACGATGAACTCAAATGTCACGGGTGAGTTTGTTGATATCACATTTATTTTTCTCGCCATCATGCCTCTCTCAGTCATTTTATTGCTAAATAAGCGGAAGCAAAACAAGGATAAGTCAGGACTCTTATTTTTGGTTTCTGTCGTTGGGCTCATCGCCTTTTTTCTCTGGCTGGCATTTGGATCTGGTATTGTTTGGTATGGTATGGCGGTATTTTTGCCACTATTGTTACTACTCGCTGACTCCTTGAAGGCAATGTCTAAATATAATAAGCCCGTCTTCAGCGTCGTACTTGCACTTATTTTTTCTTGGCTGGCGCTTTCCTTGTTCTATCGACTTACTTACAATCCGAAGTATCTCTCGCACATTATGCCAAAGGATGCATCTTATCTTCGGGGTTCTTGCGATGATCAGTGTTATATAAATTATATCTTCCCTGAAAACAAAACGATCAAGCTCATCAACGAGGACAATAAGACTGAGAGCAAAAGTAACATTCTGATGACCGGCAAACTGCTTGACTTCCTGATATATGACAGCAACAGAAATACGTTGTTTGACAATTATGAGACCTTCTCCGAAATCCATCAAGAAAAAGACGATGCTCTTACAATCGAACGATTGAAAAAGGCAAATTTCAAATATATAATCATCTCCCGTTTTTCATATCCGATCTATTTGCATGCTGATGTGATAAATCAGGCCAAGCAGGAAATGTATGATTTCGTATCGAAAAATCCTGACAGTATCAAAATTATCAACAACCCAAGTCAGGACGGCAGCATTATCGCAGAAATATTATAAATGACTTTGTTCCAAGCTAAACATTTAGGGGATTAAATGCAAAATACCGAAAGCGAAAAAGTTCAAGATGAGGAAATGAAGCGACAAGTTCAGTCTATTTTGGGTCATAGCAATGAAGACAACCCAACAAGAACAGCGCTTTCGCTTGATGACGAGAAGTATTTACATCAGTTTTCATTTGCCGCTATGTCCTTCAGCACGATATATTTCTGGGCAATGGGCGATAAGGTATTTGCTGTTGCCAGCCTTATTGGTGGAGCTCTTTTTCCTCCTTTATTATTTGTCTTGCCATTTTTTGCTCGCGCGCGAGCATGGCAAATGCGGCAGTGGTATGATTTTATCGAATTCAAGAAAATTCAAAAAATGTGGGATGCTGCAGCGATATATGGTCTGATACTGTTAATCCTGATTTTTTATCTTTCATTTCAATTTTTTCTTCTGCCACTATTTCAAAACTTTACAAGTACTCTAGGTCAGACTGATGTAAATGGACTTATGGAAACTGTAAATGATTTAACAAATTATTAGGACAAAAAAACCGGCTCATTGAGCCGGTTTTGAAATATCTTACAGAACTATTTATCAATGATTTTCACTTCAGTCATTTTGTCGCCAACGGCGATTTTCGAAACTACGTCCATGCCAGAGGTCACTTGACCAAAGAGGCTGTAGCTCTTTGGCAAGGTTGGCAAATCTTCAAGACAAATGAAAAATTGTGAACCGTTGGTGTTTGGACCAGAGTTTGCCATCGCGACTGAGCCAGCCTTGTACTCTCCGATAACTTTTTCGTCTTCAAATTTGTAGCCTGGACCACCAGTGCCAGTGCCATTTGGATCGCCACCTTGGATCACGAAGCCAGGGACGACGCGGTGAAAGGTTAGTCCGTCATAGAAATTGTTTTCAGTAAGATAGACAAAGTTACTGACTGTTTTTGGCGCCACATCTGCCAAAAGCTCGAATTCTATCACACCTTTATTCGTTGTGATTACTGCCTTTTTGTTGTCAATTTTGCTAGAATCTAGCGTTCCTGGAAAAGAGTATTTTCCCATTTGTGACTCCTTGTTTGAATTAATGTTTATATTTTGATTAGGATCGCTCGCAGCCACCTCGACATTCTTCTTTGGCCCTTGAGCTTTTTTTGGAATGAAAAAGTAAGCAAGTGCGAGGACTGCGACAATGATAAAGACGATCGTGAATTTATTCATGATTTTCATAGCTAGACTACTTTAACAGTTTAAGCTTTTCTTTTCAATTTAGGACGGAAATAAAAATACAAAAATGTAACTAATATTACTAGTCCGAGCAAATATCCGCCGATTGTGTCTGTGACCCAGTGGACGCCAAGATAAACTCTGGAGAAGGATATTGTGACTATCAGAAACAGGGAAGCGCTTTGGAGCAGGTAACGGATGGCTTTTGGTATCTTTGGAGTAAAAATCAGAAGTACAAATAGTAGTCCGAAAAAAACGGTGTAGAAAAGGACATGACCGCTTGGGAAGCTCGCCTCAGTCTCATTTGTCAAAACTTTGACGAGATCTGTGGTCGGACGGGGACGGTTCACAATAAGCTTCACTATTGAGCCCATGAGAGCAGAGACAGGCGTCACAATCATATATATAGACTCGCGGTAGTATTTGTAGAACAAGAAGAGCAGGGAGACAACTACTGTCATGATGCCGGCAATAAGTGGCTTGCCAAAGAGACTGATGCCATAGAGAATATGGTAAAGAAGAGTTTTTCGCTCTGGCGTGTCACCCTCCGCTTGGAGGTCTCTTGAAAGAAAAACATCAAGACCTAAGACATTGTGATAATGCACCAAAAAAGCCAAGCCGATCAGCACAAGGCCAGCGACGGAGGCAAAAATCAAAGCCCTATTTTTTAGTTGGTTTTTTGTTAGCATATTTTTCTTATTAATTAAGAATACCAAATAAATAGTATTCTGTCTTCTTTCTGGGTCTATAAATGTCAGTCTTGGACGCTAATTCTTAGATATTTCTAAATCATTTGAGATCAAGAAAGTGCAAAAAGCCTTGACTTATCTGTCAGCTGTGATAGACTTATCCTCGTCCCGTGAAAAGCGGGTCAAAACACTATGGCTTTACATTCAATCTCTGAGCCTCCCTCGTCAAACGAGACGAAGCAAAAGAGAAAAAATTTAATAGATGGTCATTTCATACCAAGCTTTTATAAAGCTTTATTGGGCAAATCCGAGTTCACCGCCAATAAAGTACAAAAGAAGCTTATTTTTGTATCCGATAGTATCAAAAAAGTGGGTGATGGGCTAAAGTGCAATATTTTGAATCAGCAATATCTGCCTCATGTCGCTCTCGTTTTTCTAATTTTTATTGTCGCCTTTGCCAATTTTGCTGAAGCAGCCAAAATCAAGGAAAACAGCTATTCTTTCGTCAGTCTTGAGCCAAGTGACGAGGAAACTATTGTTACCAACATCAGTCCATACACCCCGCAGATTCAGAATTCTGCAATTTATGTTGCAAAAGCGAGTGCTATGGCTTCTGCCGATGGTTTTGTCGATAACAACGCACCGATCGATACCAAAATCACAGCCAGAGTCGCTCCTGATCCTGATAATTCTTCCGCTGAGATTCAATACTATGTGAAAAATGGCGAGACGCTTAGCGGGATTAGTCAGAAATTTGCTGTGAAAGTGGCTACGATCAAATACGTAAACGACTTATCATCGGATACAATCAAGCCTCAGCAGAAACTTACGATTTCGAAAAAGGGCTATGAAGTCTCCGCAACGCTGATTGCACAAAAGGAAAATGCTCGTAAACTCGCTCTCGCTTCCAGAAATGTTGTTACCCGTGACACAGCAACTGCTCGAACGACCGCAACTTCAGCTGCTACTGCTTCTCAATACGTCGCAGTGAAAAACGGCGTTCGCTATGTCGAGAAGTCATGGGGTCAGTGCTATACTTGGGTACAATCTCAGGGCTACGATATCGGCGGTCACGGCTTGGCTCGTTGGATTCCAACAAACTCAAATACTCCAAAAGTTGGTGGCTTAGTCGTTACTTATGAGAGTGCCGCTGGTCACGTCGCAATCGTCGAGAGCGTAAATGACGATGGTACTTTCACTCTTCGTGAACGAAACTATACTCCAGGCTGGATTACTGAAAGAAATATGAAAATTGATGATAATATCATCAAAGGTTTTGTGAACTAAAATTATTTTTTTATTATATTTTTTGTCATTCCAGCCTGGTCCTGAGCCAAGCGAAGGATCTGAGCCCAGAGGTGGAATCCAGAAAGCCTTCTTCTGAATTATATTCCGCCTAGATCCCAGCCTTCGCCGGGATGACAGAAGGAGAGTATCTCTATTTAAAAAAACCGCCGCTGGAATTTCCAACGACGGTCGATTTTTTTATTTACAATTAGGCAGTGGCTTCTTCTACTGCGGCCCAGATGGTCCGATTTATTTCCGCCAAATAGGTGAGCGGAGTTCTGGCCTTAATTACAGCTTCAGTTGATGGTGTACCAGCAGCCAGAATATTTTCTGGCGGGATGCCGTGCTTACGGGCAACACGTAGTAGATCCAGCTCCAGCGCCTGTTGGTAGATCTGCGTTGTCACCGCGCATATTCGCGGATCGTCTGGCAGCCTTTCGGTCAGATAATCCACAATCACATTGTCGAGGACATTGTAATTGTGTGCATTGTTCAGCTCGACACGATAAAGGTTGATAGTCATTGTTCCGGACTTCGGCGCCAATAAGTCGAAAACCGCACGGGCAAGACCAAATTCGGTCGTTGCATTTCGAGCATAGTTTTTCACATTTTCAATTTCGCTTGCTTTTAGTTCGCGTTTGCTTGAGCCTGTTAAAACCAGTTGAGATATTCGGTGTCCGCGGCTGATTGCATCCATTACAAACTCTGCTCTTGCAAGTGGAGCTTGGTTGGCTCCGCCGATCGTGATCGCTGCATCGAAATTGCCGACGATCCATGTTTGCGGTTCAAGCATCCGAAGTGCTTTTGCTGCGTCCATAATCACTTTGACAGCCTCTTCCGGCCATTCGCGGTGATCTGCTGCTAATTCCCAGCGAACGCGTGCGTCGCTCTTGTAAAGCGGGCTGTTTTCTTTCAGCGCTTGAATAAACGCTTCTTTTTCGTCTAATGCGTTATAATAAATCTCAAAATATTTGAGAAACGCATTCACTTCACGAAGGTTCAATACCTTCAAACCATTTCTTATTACCATGGTTTTCCCCCTATTTTGTCTTGGGAAGGAAGGTCTCTTTGCTTCCTTTCGCAATATAACGTTTTCTTCCGTCAGACGGAAGAATGACAATAACGTTGATATGCGGCAACAACATGTCGCCAATCATACAAACGTAGTTGTCATCAGTGTATGCCGTGGCAGATATTTCTATGTAGCTCATCGCTTCATCGCCAGCCATGGGCTGGGTGATGCTGTGCTCAAAGACTATTGGCCACGTTGGGTGAATTGCCATTTTCTTCCCAACGTCGCCATAAGCGGCTTGTAGCGTTAGGAGCAATTCTGGTTTGTGGTGCAGATGTCCATTTAGTAATATCATAACGTATTACCTCCAATTTGATCCGCTAGTATTATAACACTTATGCATATATTGTCAATACTTTCAAGCTCAAAAATAGCCCCGAACATTCGGAGCTATTTTATATTTCAGCTTAACTAGAGATTATGGTCTGAGAGTGCCACCGAAAACTTGCCATGCGAGAAGGGATTTGGCCACAAATGAGAGAATGATGTAAGCTCTCTCACCATAGAGGTAGTCGCTCCATTTGCCAACTTTTTTGTATTGCAAGACTTGGTTGATCGCGAAAACATTAAACACGACGAAGATTGAGAAGAAAATCCAATAAACGAAGTTTGGCGCGTGATCGGTGCTACCAGGATTTGCGAGGTAAATAGCGATCCCAATCCAAGGCCCGATGCCAGCGATGCAGCCAAAGATAAACGATGTCCAATTTGTCTTAGTCGTTGACTGATTGTGAAGCTCCATCATCCAACCAAACATGATCATGGAGGCGTTGGCGAAGAAGAAACCGATGAGCGCTGCAATGTCTGAGATTCCAACAAGCAGGGAGATGACGACGATCATGACAGAGGAGCTAAGCGAATACTCGATCCAACGTGCTGGATTGATACCTTTCGCAATATTTTTGTTATACCAGCCGTTGATCCCAGGCAGAGATATAAGCAAGTGGGCGAGTGCCGACAAGAAAAGGAAAGAGGAGATAAGGTAGCCGAGTCTGATATCAAATAAATTGTGAAAATATGGTGCAAGCGTTTTGGTCGCAACATCAAAGCGAAAAAACGAGCCGGTAACTGCCTGAACAGTACTATTAGAGACCATCACCATCACAACACCAGAGACAAAGTGTAGACATGCGGCGATAATGTTTAGCCTTCTTAGATTTTTGAACTTTTTTTCGTCAACCATTTTACTCCTTACGAATTATTAACTAAATATTTTACCGATTAGATATCCTGCAAGAGCAGCACCCATTCCAATTACCGCCATCTGGATAGCACTTTTCAACGGGCTGCCAATTGTTACCTTGGCTTTGTACATCCCGACGAAGAAAAGCACGATCACCGAGAGTCCAAGTGAATACCAGAGGGCGAGACTGATCGGAAAAAAGAAGAAAGGCGTTAGCGGGACGAAGGATCCGACCAAAGCAGAGAATCCAACAACAGCGCTCGAAATATAAATTTCCTTTTGCTTCACTTCTTTGAGCTCAAGTTCTTCTTTCATCATTTGTTCAAGCCAGAGTGGCTTCGAGGAAATTACATGAGCAACTATATCCTCGAGCAGCTTGCCGTCAAAGCCTTTGTCTCGGTACACTTTGCGAATTTCGGCTTCTTCTTTCTTTGGTAGCTCTTTCATTTCACGCTTTTCGCGCTCGAGCTCCGAGCGATAATGATCTCTCTCTGCCGTCATCGAAGTAAATGCTACGGCAGCCATCGAAATGCTTTCAGCAAATGTTGCAGCAAGACCACCAGCGATAACGATTTTTGGATCGCTTGAGGCAGCGGCGACACCAAGAATCACGCCGAGAACGTTTACCAGGCCGTCTTGGCCACCAAGAATGACATCGGCAAGTCTGCTTCCGCCAGCCTTTCTCGAGAGTTCTCCTAAATGAGCCATATTGTCCTTAGATTAATTACTTATATTTTACATTGATACACTTAGAAGATAAATAGATAGTTGAGACATTTAAAAAAGACTGATCTTAGACCAATCTTTTTTACGAAAGCCAGAAAGGACTACTGTTTCTTGCTTTTGCTATCTGCTTTTGAGAGCAGATAAATCATGCCACCAAGGCAAAGCAGAAATATGCCTATACCGATTGGCGAGCCCCAGCCGAGAACAATGAGAGTGCTGTCCATTTTTCTCCTTGTTATAATATTTCATTTATTATATCACAAAGATTTTTAAGAGGTGGTTCAAACCGCAGAAATTAAGCATTTAATCTCTATGGTTTGCCCCCGACATCGTGTCAGGGGACTGTGAGATCGGCATCTGCCGATCGTTAGATTTCATCATCGTCGAACAGGCTTTCTTCGTAGGTAAGAGTGACTGCAATTTCGCAAATCATAATTGCCAGCCATTGTTTGCCGATCTCCACCACTAAATGGCCGTTATCTTGTACGCTAATCAGTTCAAGACTTTGGAAAACTGCGCTGGAAATGGTTTCTTTTCTGAACTTACGAGAAATAAGGATCGAATCCATTGGTATGGTTTTGAGATCAATTTTCTCCTTGCCATACCGAACTCTGTCAATGAATGCAATCGCCTCATCGTGGTATCGGAAGATCCCTACAGGGATTGCACCAGTGAAAGTGTATTGGCTATTAGCCATATATTTTCCCTCCAAGCCGAAGTATCGGCTACGTACGTTCTACTACTGTTGACACTCTTTGTCAATAGAAAATATAAGAAAATGTCAGTGCCTATTGACAAAAGAAAAAAGAGGGTGTAGACTTAGGACAAATGAAAAAAATTACTGCAAAATTTAATACTTATTATTACTACGCCGCCTAACCGAAGCCTCGTAGTTGTTTTGCAATAAATATATTAGTTCTAAGATAACAACGAGCCTTCGGGCTCCTTTTTGTGTATGTGCACTTTGACAATTTATCAAAAAATACATTTATCATATTTATTCTTCTTTTCTTATCATAAAAGGGAGGCAAGTAGAAAAATAAAATTCGACTGGCTTCGTGCCAGCGCCCAAACTAAGCTGTTATTTCAGCATAGTTGAAACTTTGCGGTACCTAAGGAGGTATATATTATGGTTAAATTATCCGATTTGATGAGTGAAGTCATTAACGCCTTTACTAAAAATGCCAGGGTCCGAGATTGCGATATCGAAATTGTTAAAGAAGTCTCCGACTATTTGCTTAGCCACGGCGACCAGACTGCAATTACGTTTATCATCTGCTTTGGTCTCAGGTGCGGATATGATTGTTACTCATCGATTACTAAAGATCTTATAACCCGTCTTGTGGCGCGCTTAAGACTAAAGAAAGCATCAAAGATTCTATTTATCGATTTGGTGTTTCGCCTGAGTAAGGCGTTTAGAGAACAGCGTGAAGAAAGCATAAGCATTATGCTCGATCATCCTCACGACCATTACTAAACATTTGCCATTGTTGGCAATTACTGGCACCACTATCTAGGTAGTGGTGTATCCGTTATCTTTGCTGTCGGCCTAGCTGGCAGCAAAGATACAAATATGTTCGCATCTTGCCTTGAAGGAGGAAATAAGATGATTATGTTTATCCTGTTTGTTTTTGCTCTGGTGAGCATCATGATTGGAATCAGTAATGAGCCCGATCAAAACAACGCTGTTTGTCCGATAGCAGACAAACAGAGCCCATTCACTGTGATTATCATAGGTATGGGTCGCGTTGGTACCGCTATGGCTGAGCATTATAGAAAGCTCGGTCACAAAGTCATTGGTGTCGATTCGCTACCCTTTGAAAAATTATCTGAAAAAGCAAGAACATTTCAGATTTATTCTCCAGACCATTTGCCTGAATTGATAAAGATGGCTAACGTCGTTTGTATCTGCGTCCCAATTAGCGAAATCGCGAAACTGATTAACCTTATAGAGTTAGAAGGGATGCCTGGCTTACTGGTTATCAACAATGGTTCTGTGGCCAATCCTACTGCACCGAATGAATTTTGGGCAAAGACTCTTACCGACAAAGGTATGACTTATGCACATCACCATCCGATGCATCTTACTGTCTTGCCACTCTCGGTGACGCTTTATGGCGAAAATCATTGCTTGACGATCGAAGGTCCGGACTCTGCAAAATGGCAAGGATGGACTAAAGATCAGTTTGTACCTTATGGGGCAATAGTCAATGATTTGCAGCCTAGGATGCACGACGAGATAACGGTCCCGGCTCAGCTCTGCCACATGATTACTGCTGTGTGCGTCTCAGAAGTCATATGCGAAACTCCTGAAGACACTCTCAAGCTTGGCCTTACGGTCGGCGGCTACCCAGCGCAAGCACTGCTCCGAAGTGTTGTCAGGTCTATGAACAATACTGCCGTCATTGGGCAGATCCTGACTTCTCATCCGCATGCTTTGGCTACGCTGGACCTTTTTCAAAAGGCGTTAGACAGAGCAAGAGAGGCAATCGTTAACGGAGATTCGACTGAGGTTGAAAGTCGGATTAGCAGCGCTTATAAGCGTATAGACATAGGCGTTCGCGATCGGATTGAAGCCTCGATTGAGGACCATATGCAGTTTGATGCTGATTGTCGAAAGCCAAATGCAGAAGTCAAGTTTACCGCTGATGAAAATGTTATCGGACTACTTGGTAAAGTTCTGGAAGAACTAGACAGCTTTGGTATTGATAAGACATCAACATATGCTCGCAATCTTTCTGATGGTGGTTGCAAGTTTATATTTGGTGTAAGAACTCAAGAAGAGAAAGACCTAGCGGATCGCCTGATCCGTACCATTAAACTCTGGGTTTCACCGAAAAAGTGACATCCAAAAAACACACAAATCCTTCCCCTTGTTATTTCGATAGCGAGGGGATTTTCTTTATTATTTAGTCAATCATGATTGACATTTATCACACATTATGTTACAAATAGTTGACCAACTCACACAAGTGACGCGGTGGAGGAGGACACGAAGATGTCCAAACCAATTCCCTTGAAATTATTTGCTTTGAGTGCAGCCTTTGATTTATCAATGCATGCGACAAATAATTATCACAGCGCAGCTGAGGAGAGCGATACTCTGCTCCTGTCGCGCAGTTTTGTTTAGAAGCAAATGTCGGTGACGCACCTCCGATCGAAAAGATCGAAGATGTTATCAATGAGCTTAATAGTAAGCTGAAATGGTTGAAGCCGATTGAGGCAGTTGACTCCGAGACTTGTCTTGAATACCAGATAGTAGAAGACGAGCACAAAGGCAGACGACTGCGTATTGAAAAAGTAGGCCATAACGGCCTCGCACTATTGGTCTTTGATTATTAAGATCAAACAAAAACAATCCAAAAAGGTTCTGACGTGAATAACGTCAGAACCTTTATTTTTTTTGACATAAGCGCATGTTTGTGTAATTATGTCGATACAGCTGAGCTTAGCTACAAAGGGGAATATAATGTTTGATTTCATTAAATTCTGGCAAGCGATCGCCTCTAGGTCGCAGCTAATTGTTACCGATGATCCTGTCGGCCACGCTTATGGCGCAGAAGGCAAAGCCCTTGATTCTATTTGCTTGAAACGCGACACTGGTATCGATCTAAGCTTGGATCAGATCGAACAGGGCGTGTTCAACATGATCCTGTTGAGCTACGGATTGGCTTCAAACAATCCAACTTTTCTTCCGAAAAGATTTCTGTCCTACTCGATCAAAAAGGGCCAGTACTCTGGCTTCGACATTGTGATCGAGCTGATCGCCTACAATACTATTACCATTATCGTGATAGATACAGCTTAGGTTTACTTTCATATGAGTGTCGCGAATAAAATCGCCGCACTCATTTTTTTTATTCCGCAAAGCTATTCGCAGCTCATTACTTTCGAAAAGATAATTGTTGGTATAAAATAGTATCAACTCTTACAAATAATCTGAACATATCATGAAAAAAGAAAACTTTGCAAAAAGTGTCGAGCGTTTGATTGACCCAATTACTGTCGGCTCGCTCCATCTTCTTCAATCCTTCAATCAGCTACTCCCAAAGTCGGCTCAGAAACAAATCGTCAAAGCATCGTCGAAGAAGACACCATATATGGGCTTTGTCGTTGAGCCTTATAGCTCTTTTCTTTTTTATGAAATCACTGATGCAGATAAGGCAAAGGCCCTACTGCCAGATGGTTTTGACCTTGTGAAAACGAAGGTTTTCTCAGATGACGAGCCAAAGTTTTATTGTGTCTTCGGTTGTTTCCGCGCCCATACTAGTGCATTTTGGGGTATTAGGACAGAATTTTATATCATTGCTGAGGACAAATCCACAGGGATGCTCAGCTGGATAATAGTAGATTATGATACAAACACGATAAGCTATGACAATAAAAATGGTCTGACTTCACCAAATAGTGCTAGATCAGTTATAACCATAAATCATCGTGGCAGACTTTTCGTCGACGTGGAGCGAGATGACAAAAAAAGAAAACTTGTCTTCGACGCAGACATCGAGAGCGGCAAGATGGCCTGCCTTGATCAGAGATTGTGGCTAGAAGGCAATTTGTCGATAGGGTATAGTCGAAATTTCTCTGATAAAAGCGCCGATATTTTTTCACTTAGATTTGAGCCATGCGAAGTAGAGAAGGCATTTCAGATTCCGCTAGAGAGTATAAATTTGGAAGCAAACACTTGGTATCCTGGCATGTTGGAAAAGACTCCCTCACAAATTGCCTGCTTCCCATATGCCCAGCACTTTGTCTCTGATAGTCCTGGACATGCGAGTAATCTGAAGAACGCAGAAGAGCTAATATCCGCCGATAATGCAATAGATTTTGATCACATCGAAGTATTCTCTACAAAATCATTCAAAACAATGTTTATTTTAGGATCGATACTTTCTTTTCTAGTGACGTTTACTTTCTTTTTGCTCTGGCTTCTCAAATAACTAAGAATGCCAATATGAATAAAAAAACTCGACCGTGGATACGGCCGAGCAGGATTTTGCATTAGATTTTTTCTAATTGTTTTAGCTCTTCTTCTACTTCGAGCAGTTGATGTTTTATAAGCTCATCAATGGTCTCCATGTTTACTTTTAGCGGTTGGAACTCTCGCCAATCCGTCGAATAGTCCATGTTCCAGGGGACGACGTTGCGCGTCCACTGGAAGTTTGGTGCGAGAGCACCCGTTTTTGGGTCTTTCCTGGTCCAGAATGTCAGTCCAGCATTTTGGAATTGATCTCTCGGATCTGTTGATCGCCGAAGCTCTTCATACCGTTTTTGTCCGAGATGCTCGATTCGTTCTTTGATCGCCCAAGCCGTTTCTTCGGAGGTCAGGAAAATCACTTCTTCATTGTGATAATCATATTTAAGCTTATTTATCAGTCTTCCGATTCGACTGGATAAAGAAGCAAAGGATTCGCCGGCAAGTGGCGTATTATGAAAATCGTGATTAAATGCTGTTAGCTCCTTCAGTTTTTCAAGGGCTTCGTGCTCGGGGATGTCGCCGCGATAGACCTTCAGAAGATCAAAAATTCCGAAGTTCCGCTCTCTTAGGTCTTGCGTGACGTACCACTCAGAGCCTGGCAGATCGAAGTCTTTCACCGTCTGCAAGTGTCTTAGCTTGTCCGCGGTGTAGTAACGATCAAACTTTGGATGGTTTTTCTTGAGCCAGCGACCGGTGGGCCTAGACTGCGCATGGCCAAGCATCGAAAGTGAGGGATTGGTGCTCGCGATTATTCTTTCCGGAGTGCCGCCAGCTCTGATAATCTCAATGATTCGATTGAAGTCGACATTCCATCTTGTATTGCCATGACGGCCAACAACGAGGAGCTTGGCTCCGTTATTATCATTCATTTTGCTATCTCCTTTGTATCGGGAAATCTGGCGTGACTATACCAAAAATAGGGCAAAATGTCCACTTTCAGTCGTTTGGGGAAATATTAATTAGCAAATCGCAAATCGCAAATCGCAAATCGCAAATCGCAAATCGCAAATCGCAAATCGCAAATCGCAAATTAATTTGGTAGTATAGAATTGTCTTAAAAATATTACGAGCAATAATTCTCATTAACTATCGAAAAGGGAGCGATATGTCTGACGAGCCGAACACAACTTCATCAAATTCGCCTGTGAGTGATCCTGATGATTTTAGTCAATTTGAAATGTCGATGCCAAGTGCATTTCCAGACGCAGATGACATTCCTGTAGTCAGCGCAACGGCAGAGCAGTACGTTTCGAGTGTTTATGACGAGAAAGATCTAATGAAGATGTTGGGGCTCGATAGGAGTTATAAAAATTTCTCACCCGATGAAAGAGGGAAATTTCTTATAACACCTGAAAGAATGAGAGCTTTTGATGGTATTTCAACTACGACTAATCCCAAGAGAGAAAAGGCTGCACAGAAAAAGGGGATTGTCTCGGAAATATTGTATGGCAATCTCGTTCTTGCCGATGTCCTGAAAAAATATCCTACTTTGTACTTGGGCTCCGGGACAGACATCGAGTATCCTCTAGCTCTTGGTTCGAGAGAAATCATTATGGTTGATTACATATTTATAGACAGGGAAGCAGTTGATCAAATTATCGAAAAGGTTAAAGACATAACTGGGCATGAACCTGAGATAAAAGATGATGAAATTAGATTTATTTTCGATTTTGGTGAAGGCGAGGAGGAAGTAATCGTCAAACTTATTGCTAAGAACTATTCGCCTGATCAGCAAGCGCCCGAAGCATTTACCTCACCAGAAAAGATAGGTATGATTCTTACTTTTGTGCCGCTAGGTCCGATGGGTATGATTGTCACTGGCGATGATCTCAAATCCAAGGTCGTCCCTGGTGGAGTAATACTTGAAGATGGTTATTTAACGGCCTTTGACGGTCAAGCTCATGGACAAGAAAGAAAACTTCTCGGCGAGAAAATATTGGATTAGAGAGATGTCTCTTCAGAGGGAATCGTTTGTTACATGAATTAAAATCGCCCCCATGTGAGGGCGATTTTAAATTTAGATCAGCTCGGCCAAATGCAAGAACCAGAGGAATATGCCCACGCAAACGAGTCCTGGTGCCCAAGCAAGCGTCAGCCCGACAGGCGAACCCCATTCATCCCAGTGTGCTCTTCGCCACATTGGGTATGGTGCTTCCAGCGTTTGCTTCATCATAGCTTCTTCCATGGCTTTACCGTACTCTTTTTTGTCCATAGTGCTCCCATGAAGTTAGACTGATAGACTATTCATTTCGACCATTCGACATGCTCATGGCAAGCCACATCTGAATAGTTGGGGCCCTTGATTTGAGATCGGACTACTTATTTTGTACCCCAAGGGCAGGACAGTAGTATATGTACCAATCGATGAAATAGTATCAGTCTTCGACGAACAGGGCAAGAGATGATCTAGTTGCGAGAGCGCGATCAAATATTAGCTTATCGCGAATCACGAGCTTGTGGCAGAACCGTCCCTAAATCAGAACCGTCCCTAAATCACTAAATCAGTCCCCAAATCACTAATTATTTTAAAAATAAACATTTGTTGCTGCTACCATTTAGCTCAATATTTTGAGATAAATGGGGCAGGGATATGCTGATGCGATATCCCAGTATGTTTACCCTCCGGTGGCTACTCTCCTTATATTGTTTCGAGCAAAAGAGCGTATGCCAGCCCACAAGCTTCGAGCTTGGCTTTGCCCGTAATCTTATATTCTTTGATTACCTCCGCCAGATCGATTTCCTTCTTCGTTTTGAGAAACGAAGCAATTGTGACCACATACGAATGGAAGCGCTTATGGCCTAATAGATTTTTCTCTTCTTTATGCAGAAGAGTAAGAACATTTCCCTTGGAAGGAGAAAATGAGGATAGCTCAGCAAATGCAATATCATAGCATTCCTTAAATAATACTTCACTGAAAGGGATGTTTTTGCCTTTGCAGTAATCTTTGGCCTCAGGTAGCTCCTTGATTTTGCTAAGAACTCGTTCGTTAATCAGCTTTGCAGAGAGGATGGTCGAACAAGCGCTCCTCAGCAACTGCTCATTAAGTATGATGCGGTGTTCTTCGTCTCCTGGAAGTTTAAGCTTCAAAAGATATTCCCCATCTTTTGGCGATTTATGTTTCAAAAGATTTTCCCCCTGATCGAAATTTACACCAATTGGTGCACGAATATTAAATCACAATTTTTAAAAAAAAGCTAGTGCCGGACGATATTAAATACTTTTGAGCATGCTGTGGTTAATTTTTTGACAAGATATTTTAAAAAAACTAGCTCGATACTAGTTGTTTTCACAAATACGAATCTATTATGTTCAAGCCGTTATTCTCAAATTATGTCTTTTTGGAATGCTGTTCTGGAGAAATGCGAATCACAATTACTCGGATAATCACCAAGACAAGAACTATCAACAAAAGTGTAACGATATTGATAAGGGCTGGATTTGAAAACCAATTTGAGATCAGCTCGTTTATCATAATTATGATTGCAGTGTCAACAATATATGTAACTCTGACTCGTCCGTCTCTCAGATAACTAAAAACTGTTTTGAGAATTTCAACTAGTGCCAGTAACGAAATGAGATCAATGATCAAGTATCTTATAGCGATGCTAGTGGTGGTAGAAATTAAAAACCGCAAATCCAAAAAGGATTTAATCAAGCCTCCAACGAATCCCATAATTATCAGAAACGTAGCAACTTCTAATAAGATAATAACAACTTTGTTAAAGAATTCTGAAGTGAGCTTTGTTTTGGATTTTCGCTCAAGCTTTAGCATACTATTAAATAGTACCATATATTATTAATAAAAAAAACAAAATTGCTGCAAAGTTTCAAGCTATTTCGTTACAGAACATTTGATCTACACCTATCCCCAGAGAGTTCTTTGCATTCCATCAGTTCCAAATTCAAATCAAAATCATCAGGATAAAGAAAAGATCGCCCTTTGCTGATATATATGGATTGACGGTGTGAACTTGGGGACGCTCCCGGATTGAATACGGTTTTTGCAATAAGTAAATACTCTAACTCAAATCCCATGGTTCTCGTCCAGTTCTGAACATCGCCATAATAAAAGCACCAATTGCTTGGTGTTTTTATTATGGCTCCCCGAACTGGACTCGAACCAGTAACATCATCGTTACACTTATTCACTATTTTCATAGTGGCGTGGACTATATCTTCTCCGGTATTTCTACTGCGGAGTCTCGGTATCTAGTCTCTACGGCGCTCCAGCCGAAGCTGGTTCCCACGGTATTAGCATGCCTTACGGTTTAGCTTTCACCGTTATCCCAAGAAGTTTCAGTCAAGGTTTCCCTTGAAAGCTGCGTGATTCCTCTTGCAAGGAATATAATCTTTCACAGCGATGCGCTCTGCCAATTGAGCTATCGGGGATCACTAAGTTTTTTCAAGAACTCTCGTCCGCAGCCTGATTTATAGTATTTTTCCTGGCTGCGAGCCTCAATTCTTGAAGCACACAATTTCTTAAAGATTATTTTGTAAGGTCTAAAAGATTTTGTTGAATTTGTCATTCCTGAATTATGCTGGATAAGCCTATTCTCAGGATTTTCAGACATTCCGATATAGAGTTCTCCGTTAGCTTCAGATTTAAGGGCATAAACGTACCACATATCGTTTTGGATTAATTTTATGCGCTCCCTGCCTGCCGGCAGGCAGGTGCCAATTGAGCTATCGGGGATCATCTACTATATAGTGTCATTCGACTTCTCTAATTCCACAATTAAAAAAGTCGTTTGACAAGAGAATATTAGCAAAAAAAACAGAAACTGTCAAAGGAAAGGGGTTATTTTTTCGTGAAACAAAAGATATAATATATACATATGATTTCAATCGCAATTTTTGTGTTAATGATAATCTTACTACTAGCTGGCCTCATTGGCGTGACTTTGCGGATTTTGCCTGGTGCTTCTTTTATGTTTGTAACGACACTCATATACGCTTTCATTAATCATTTTCAGCGTCTCTCCATTACAGACATCGTAATTCTTGGCGTTATTGCCCTTGCGGCGGAGCTGATTGATTATTTCTCTGGTGTATATGGAGCGAAAATATTTGGCGCCTCGAAAGCGGGGATAATAGGTGGGATGATCGGCTCGATGATAGGGCTTTTCCTTTTGCCGCCATTTGGCTTATTTATAGGACTTGTGGGTGGTGTCGCTCTTGTCGAGCTCGTAATCAAGAAGAAAACTGTGCGCCACTCGACTAGAGCTGCAGCAGGTGCCCTGATCGGCTCTCTCGCAGGTCTCGTTATCAATCTGATCCTTGCAATCACATTTATCGTTATTTTTTCTATTAAATATTGGAAATAAATATGAACAAAGAGCCGGAAAATCTACACTCGCAATTTCCGCTAATCATTTCTGGCGTGGCCGGCTCCGGCAAGAGCTCTGTGGTTTCGAAGCTGAAGGATTTCCCGGATAAGTTTGCACTTTCTGTTTCCTATACAACAAGGCGACCAAGAGCAGGAGAGACAAACGGCGTTGACTATAATTATATTTCGAATGAAGAGTTTGAGGCAGCGATTCAGCGGGGTGAGTTTCTTGAATGGGAAAATGTTCATACAGACAAATACGGGACGAAAAAAGCTGATTTTGAAAAGATTATGCATGATGGCAAAGTTCCAGTTTTGACGATTGATGTGAAGGGTGCAGAAAATATTAAGAAAATGTATAAGAACGCGTTGCTCGTATTTATCATGCCGCCAACGCTCGAAGAAGCGCTAAAAAGAGTGCAAAAAAGGGGAGCAGAGACGGCAGAAGAAGTGGCTGTCCGTGTTGCCCGTTTCAATTTAGAGACTAGCTATAAAGATAAATATGATTATACGATAGTAAATGATGTTTTGGAAACAGCTCAAAACAGACTAATCGAGATAGTTTCTCTTGAGGAAGAGAAGCGAAAAGGCCATCATCTTAGCAAGACGACAAAAGCAATTTTGATCTCGGTAATTTCGCTTATTTTCTTGAGTGCAGGGCTAGCCCAAGCTTATCTTTATCAACAAAATCAGCAAAGGGCGAAAGACTTAGCATTACAAAGTTCGGAGACGATTACAGGCGAGATTGATCTTGAAACATCTGGTACTACAGCGGTGCAGACCGGCTCGGTGGCGACCACTGGTGCTGTAGTAGCTACGACCGGACAAGCAGCAAAGGCGCCTGCGCCAGCTAAGGTCAAAGTTGCCCCACCTACACCAGCGGCTAAAGCAGCCGTTATCGCCGAGCCACCAAAACACGAGACACCGGCCGCCGCACCGATAGTTGAGGCGACGAAGACAAATACCGATGGCTCGACCACCACCGTCATCGCAACCGCTGAAGGCGCGAAAGCATCCGATATCAAGACGGTGACTGATGCCGCACCTGCAACAATAAATACACCGTACGACATTGTCTATAGTGATGAAACTGGTCTCTATCCGGATCTTGAAAAAACACTAAAAGATTATTTAAATGGAGTTCTCAAGTGGCGAAATGAAATCTCAAGTATGAAAAAGATTACCGTTCGTGATGCGGGTGACACAGGCTGGACTGGTCAATACTTAGGCGGCTATACGATGGCTGCTGACGGCAAAGACATCACTGCCGCTTCTGGGACAATTATTCTAAATACTTACTATTACAAAGACTCACCATATTTTAGCGATTACATGAAGCTGGTGCTTTCTCACGAATATGGCCACCACTACACGCTCTATCACAAATGGGTAGATTGGGACCTGACGATTTCTGACAGATTTCCAGATAGCTACTACACCGTGCGTCCACTTTCGAAGGCTACAACAGCCACGGATTATTCACTAGGTTGGGAAAATTGCGAAGCTGAGATTATTGCCGAGGATTATTCTTATCTTTACTCTGGCTATGGCTGGCATGGTATGAAGGACACCTATGGCTATCCATCCGCAGGTACAAAAGTCTGGCTGGACAAGATTGGGGATCCGAGCTTACTCACGTCAAACATTGCACCAATTGTTGACACGGAGAAGCCGGTCGTCACGGTCGTCTCGCCGACAACAAATCCTTATACATTAGAGAATGACAATCTGGTGATTGATGTGACAGCGACTGACAACATTGCTGTCAAGAAAATCGAGATTTATTTGGATGACCAGTTACGAAATACATATACTGGAGGGAGACTGCGGCTGACGGCAGATTTCACAGGCTATGGGACTTATAATTTGAAATTCAGAGCGTATGATGATGCGGGGAATTCTGCGGATGCAATACTTACAATCCTTCGAAGTGCGCCTGTTGTAACTCCACCGAGTAGTGGCGCAGCACTTTCTGGCACTGCAGTTGGAAGTGGCGAGGTGACGAGCGGCACGACTACCCCTTAAATCAATATCTCACTCTCAATACCACGAAGGTCTCTATACTATATCATGCATCCAGAAATTTTATTTTCTTAATGTTTGCCTTTTGTTCGTCTCAGAGCCAATAAATAGAGTTGTTGATAAGTTAAATCTCAAACATACTACATGTAGTATTTATCACTAGGTGAATACCACTACATGTAGTATTTTTTATAGTTAGAACTATTGACCCGACAAAAGGGAGGTAGTAAAATTGTAACTACCGGTGAAAAGAGGGGGAAATAAATACTAATTTTGGAGGGATCATGTTTACAAAAGTACGCAAACGAAATGGCAAACTTGTCAAATTCGATATGGACAAAGTAGCTCTTGCCATCAGCAAGGCTGGCAAAGCAACTGGTGAATTTGGTGATGACGTAGCCAAAAAAATGGCACAAAAGGTAGCAAAAGAGGCCGAGGAAACAATTCGGCACAAAGTTCCAACAGTAGAAGAAATTCAGGATTTGGTTGAAGATGTTTTGCTTAAGTCTGCATACAAGAAAACGGCTCGCGCTTACATTATATATAGACAAAAACATGCAGAACTTCGTGAGCTAACAGAAGCACAAAATGTGAATTTGATGGATCAATATATCAGCAACGCTGACTGGCAGGTCAAAGAGAACGCCAACATGGCTTATTCTCTTCAGGGTTTGAACAATTACGTTTCTTCAGAAATTTCAAAAAGCTACTGGCTTCACAAGGTCTACACTCCTGAGATTGCTCGCGCAAATTCTAGCGGTGATATGCATATCCATGATTTGGATAAGGTTTCGACTTACTGTGTCGGCTGGGATTTGCAGGATTTGCTTCGCGAAGGTTTCCGCGGCGCTGTCGGTAAAATCGAGTGCAAACCACCAAAGCATTTGAAAACTGCTCTTGGCCAATTGGTAAACTTTTTCTACACTCTTCAGGGCGAAGCAGCTGGTGCTGAGGCAGTATCAAATTTTGACACACTAATGGCTCCATATATTCGCTATGACAAATTGGGCATCGAAGAAGTGCGCCAAGCGATGCAAGAGTTTATGTTCAACATGAACGTGCCAACTCGTGTCGGCTTTCAGACACCATTTACGAACGTCACTCTTGATCTTGCTTGTCCTTCAACTTTGGCAGATGAGCCAGTTGTTATCGGCGGCAAAAATATGAAAGAGACATACAAAGAGTTTCAAAAAGAGATGGACATGTTCAATCAAGCTTTTGCCGAAGTTATCTCTGAAGGCGACGCAAAAGGCCGAGTTTTCACTTTCCCAATTCCTACGTACAACATTACCGCTGACTTTGACTGGAGCAACAAAAATCTCGATGCTGTTTGGAAGATGACGGCAAAGTACGGTATTCCATATTTCTCAAACTTTGTGAATTCTGACATGAATCCTGAAGATGCTCGTAGCATGTGCTGCCGGCTTCGTTTGGACAATCGTGAGCTTCGCAAACGTGGTGGTGGTCTATTTGGTGCGAATCCACTCACTGGCTCGATCGGTGTAGTTACGATCAATCTGCCAAGACTTGGATTCCGTTCACGAGATAGAAGAGAGTTTTTCTACAACTTGGCCTATGTCATGGACTTGGCTAAGGAGAGTCTTGAGATGAAACGCAAAATTCTTGAAGGCATGACAGAAAACGGTCTCTATCCTTATGCAAAGTTTTATCTTCGAAATATTTTCAAACGTGACAAGAGATATTGGGGAAATCATTTCTCAACAATCGGCTTGGTCGGTACAAACGAAGCAGCGTTAAATCTGCTCGGTCGTGATATCACAACGGCTGAAGGCCAAAGCTTCGCTCAGGAAGTTCTCGACTTCATGCGAGACAAGATGTTCAAATACCAAGAAGAGACTGGCAATATGTACAATCTTGAGGCGACTCCAGCTGAAGGCACATCTTATCGTTTGGCGCTCAAGGATAAGGAAATGTATCCAGAGATCATGGTTGCAAATGAAGACGCATATCAGGAGAATCAAGCTGCACCTTACTATACAAACTCTTCGCATATCCCAGTTGACTATACAGACGATGTCTTCGAACTGCTCGATCTTCAGGACAATCTTCAGGCCAAGTACACTGGCGGCACAGTAATCCACCTTTTCGTCGGCGAAGAAGTTACCGATATTGAATCAGTGAAGGCTTTGGTCAAAACAGTTTGTTCAAACTACAAACTTCCATATTTCACACTTACTCCTACTTTTTCGATCTGTCCAAATGATGGCTATATCGCTGGCAAAGTCGAGACTTGCGCAAAATGTGGCGCAGAGAACGAAGTTTACTCAAGAATCGTTGGCTACATTCGCCCAGTCAAACAGTGGAACAACGGCAAGAAGGCTGAGTGGCATGATCGTAACACTTATAGCCTCAAATCCTTCTCAGGTAAATGTGATGACGGCTGCATGGACATCATCGAGGAGCTGCCAAAAGCAGAAAGCTTGTTTCCGGAGGAAGAGCTAAACAAGTCCAAGAAATCTAAGGCAAAAGTCGAGGTAAATCCCGCGGATCATCAGACAGCAATGGTGTAAAATAGATATCAAACAGGGCCTCTCGAGTACAAATGGGAGGCCCCTTTGATTTTTATAAGGAAAATATGCAGATAGCCGGAATTCAAAAAATTACTTTAGTCGATTTCCCTGGTCATGTGGCCGCGACCATTTTTACTCGTGGCTGCTCCTTTCGTTGTCCTTTTTGCCACAATCCAGAGCTGGTCTTGCCAGAGAAATACAGCGCACTTCTTGACGAGCAACAAGTTTTTGATTTTCTAGAAACTCGCTATGGCAAGCTGACGGGGATTTGTATCACGGGTGGCGAGCCTCTGATGCAGCCAGACATCGACACATTCATTTCTCATCTAAAAGCACTAAGTTTTGATGTTAAATTGGATACAAATGGTTCTTACCCAGACATGCTTGAGAAGATCATCAAAGACGGCGATGTGGACTATATCGCGATGGATATCAAAGCTTCGCCAGATAAATATGCTACCGCCGCAGGGACGAAGATCAAAATCGCCGACGTTAAAAAATCCATCAAGCTAGTGATGGAGTCGGGGATTGATTACGAATTTCGAACGACTGTTTGCAAGCCGATACATGAAGTTGCGGATTTCGAAGAGCTAGGGAAGATGATCAAAGGGGCCAAACGCTATTTTCTACAAAATTTTGTCCAGTCCAAACATGTAAACTCAACTAAAGAATATTTGCCACTTTCGAAAGATGATCTGCTCGAAGCCAAGAAGATCATGGAGGGTTACGTCGGAGAAGTCGGTATAAGATAAGAACTTTTTGGCGACAAATCTTTTTGTCATCCTCAGGATCCGCAATGTGGCTCTGAGAGTGATGCCTGGGGATCCAAGTCATTATATAGATTCCCGCCTTCGCGAGAATGACAAAACATTTTGTAAAAACAGCGCAGAGACTATCTATTTGCGCTGTTTTGTGTTATTCATAGTTGATACCGCTACAAAACGGAGGAGAAGAATATGACAAACATTTCTTCGCTTTACCTGCATGCTGGCGGTCAAACGCCAGTAGTCGCTAGAACACTTCTTTTGCTTCAGGATGAACATCCTTTTGCGAAGATCAGTGCTTTGAAAGTTGAAATTGGCGCTTGCAAAATTTCAGCTGAGCCAAACAAGTCGTTTGGTGATCCAATTCATGATTACAGGCCAGTCATCACTCTGCTTGCCAGAGATAGTGATTGGGCAATCGAGAAAAAACATGATTCGTCTTTAGTCGCATACAATTCGTTTGCGCAAAATCATTTTGGTTGTTCGATGAGCGATATCTCGCATCCGCTGTTTATAGCATTTATCACCGCTCATCACTGGTGCAACTTGCTTCAGCTTGAAGGCGAGCGAAACGTCGTGAAAAGACGTGTTATTACACCGGTTGATAGTTTCAACGAGAAGTTGATGCGTGCTCATAACGCTGAGATTATTCGCTTAGCGAATATCGAAGCAAATGCTTGGGCTTATGATTTTATCCGACAATTTTGGGATAAAATTTCAACTCCAGATAAGATGGATTATCTTATCAAAACATTCCGTAAGGAAGCTTGACAGTGACAGTCGGCTTCCTTTTTTTATGCAGATAAATATTTTTCGGGTATAATTAGCTCTATGACTTACAAAACACATTTATCTACCGGCATGCTTTTCTCAGCGACATTCTTTTTGCTAATTATGTCCGCTCGTTGTGGCGCAAATGGAGAATCATGTCTTCTGTTTTCGCCTGCGTTGATTTTGACTTTAGTTCTCTCTACATGGCTCGGGGCGAGTGCGCCGGATCTCGATACACCGACTGGGGAGCTTTGGCACAAGATTCCCGCTGGCTCCTTCATCGGTCGCTTGATTCACCCTGCTTTTCTCGGCGGCCATAGGCACTTGTCTCATTCAATTCTTGGCATGGCGATATTCACTTTTCTCTTCTATCTGTTAGCTAAATTAATCTTTGGCTTCTATCCATCTCTCGATATGCACAACGCGATTCTCGCCTTTGTGATCGGCTACTTTTCGCATTTATTCGCTGACTCCTTGACTGAGGCTGGCGTTCCAATCCTTTTTCCGATTGGCTACCACTTTGGTATTCCGCCAGACCCTTTCGAGAAGATGCGAATCAAGACAGGAAAATGGTTTGAAAACCTGCTTCTTTATCCACTTGTCAATATTTTACTGGTATATGTGATTTATCAGTCTGTGAAAATATATCCTCAAATTTTTGTCCATCTTTTCTAACAATAAATGATGATATTTCCAAAAGTATATGGATTTTTTTTCTAAATTCCTCTATCATTTGATTAAGCTATAGGTCGAGAGCTGAATCAATTAGAAGTTTAACGAGGTTAGATTTAGATTAGAGTGCTAGCGTTAATTCAGCTGATTTGTGAATTTAGGGTTTTTGACTACTAATTAAATCTAAATAAGTACAATGGACAATGTTACAGACAGGGATGAAACCCCTGCAGAGCCAAATCAAAAACTTTTTATTGGCGGATTAGCTTGGGCTGCTACTGATGAGGACCTTCAAACTGCTTTCGGAGCATTTGGTGAGGTCGTTTCTGCATCAGTTGTTAAATACCCAGACACCGGCCGATCAAAGGGCTTCGCTTTCGTCGAATTTGCGACCGTCGAAGAAGCAACAGCAGCAAAAGAAGGCATGGACGGCAAAGAAATTGCTGGCCGCGCAATCAAAGTTGACTTTGCAAGACCAAAAAAAGATAGAGACGCAGAATAATATTCTCGAAACTATAAAAAATACCTTCGTAGCAATGCGGAGGTATTTTTTTGATTGCAAGCGGCCAATCTTTCTATTATAATGTGAACGTAAACAAATAATTATTTGAGGAGTATTATGGGCGAAAAAGATGAAGAGAAAAGCACTAAGAAAATTGTAGTTGATCACAATGTTTGCATTGGTTGCGGAACTTGTGAGGGTGTTGCACCTGATTATTTTCAGCTTGAAGACGGCCTTGCCAATGCAATCGCACCATACAAGGAAGAAGATGCTGACCTAATAGACGAAGCCGTTGCAAGCTGCCCGGTTGCTGCAATTTCTGTTCTAGATTCAAACAAAGACGACAAACCAGAAGAAGAATAATATCGCAAAAAAGTTATGACTGAGGGGAAAGACTTAAGCCTAATGTTTATAAGTTGGTGGTATGGCGAAATGCTTACTGCCACTTTTAGCTATTTTAAACATCTGCTTGCATATCTTTATGATTTTTTTTCTGTGAAGATTTGTCTGACTACCTTGTTTTCTGTTTGGCGACGGGACACGGTCACTTACGATGGACCTGGCTTCAATATCAAAGCGATGTTTGAGTCGATGGTTCTGAATTTGGCGTCTGTTATTGTTGGCTTTTGTGTCAAGCTTGGCACACTTCTGACCTATCTGATCATGATAGCAATATTCTTTGTTCTTATGTCTGCATACATAATATTTTGGATATTTTTTCCGCTAATAATTGTTGCCTTGATTTACTTCGGACTTAAATATAGTTTAGGACTCTTCTAATGCAAACTGAAATCACCATTAGGCCTGCGGGGACAACTATTCACAAAGCTGTTGTTTTGACGAAATATTTCTCCAATTTTATCTTCCGCATTATTTTCTTTGCAGTTTGGTTGTTGGGTGTTTGCTCGATCTTGGTATTGGGAAGCTCGTTTCTATACCATTTTGATCTTAGAATTATCGGTCTTTGCCTGCTTTTGCTTGCAGTTTTCTTGGTATATCTAGCTTTTAGAAAATTTTTTATTGCTAAAGTCAGAAGGCCTAGGATATCTTTGTCCGAGGCAAAAAAGCGCATTGCAGAGGGTAAAATCGTCAATCTCTACGCTCTTTTTTCTTATGATTTTGCTGCCTCAACGGAAAAAATGTATGGCAGCAAAGATGCTGTTTCTGAAACAATGCAGAACCTTGCACTTGCGGTCATGGATACGCGTGAAATAAACTTCATCCTTTTGCGTCTTGGCTTGGGTAAAGAAGACATTATAAATATTATTACCAGCAACTATCCTTCTTCGACATCAACTACCAATCTCATAGCGCACGCTCTGGATTTGGCCATCATTGCAAATCGAAAAGAAATATCCGCCGTGGACGTTTTTTGGGCTTTCTGTGATTCCGACGCTTTTTTCCAAGGAATCTTAAAAAACTTAAGGTTAAACGCAGATGACATCGCAAATATTGTTCATTGGCAGGCGACCCTAGATGATAAGGTCGACGAAAATGAGGGAGTGTTCAATTATCGTCGTTTCAAAATGACAGGTGGCATAGGCCGAGATTGGGTTTTTGGTTATACTAACTTTCTTAGAATGTATTCTATGGATCTTACAGAATCGATTCGCGAATACGGTCTAAGTCTTGAAGTGATTGCTAGAGAAAAGGAGATTCGTGAGATCGAAGAAGCACTTTTGAGCCAGGCAAACGGCAACGTGATCATGGTTGGCGATGCGGGGATTGGCAAGCGCACAATAATCTTAGGCTTTGTCAAGAATTTGGTTAATGGAAACCTCAATCCGACTCTTAATAAACGACATATATTTCAGCTCGATATAGAATCGTTACTTTCTGGTGAAGCCGATCCGGGTGCCCTGATGGAGAAGGTCGGCAGAGTTTTTAGTGAGACTGCCAGCGCTGGAAATGTCATTCTATATATTGAAAACATTGATAATCTTTTCTCCGGTGACACTGTCGGCAAAGCGAATTTGTCAGAAGTAATTTTGCCATATCTAGATAGCAATGAAATTCACATTGTTGGCTCTTGCGACGTTGCTGGCTACAATAACACAATATTGCCAAATGGAGCTCTAGCAAAACGTTTTGTGAAAGTTACCGTGCGAGAGCCAGATGACAAGGCAATGGTTTCTGTTCTTGAAGACACTATACCTACTATTGAATATCAAACAAAAGCTATCGTTTCATATGAAGCGATTAAAGCTGCGATCAAAGCGGCTAGCAAATATATCTTGAATCAGCCAAATCCTGAGAAATCTATAGGCCTTATTGACGGTGCGGTGACGAGAGCAGTGGCGGCTAGAGGCGAAACAATTATCCTCCCAGCAGACATCGAAAGCTATATTGCTGAGAAGTATGATTTACCTACTGGCGATGTCGCAGCAAAGGAACAGGAGATTCTACTAAATCTTGAACAAAAAATGCACGCACTTGTAATCGGACAAGCAATGGCTGTTGATTCTATCGCGAATGCTCTCCGTCGTGCTCGAGCGAAGGTCACTGATACACACAAACCTATCGGCTCATTTCTTTTTCTTGGCCCAACAGGTGTCGGCAAGACTGCTACTGCAAAGGCGCTAGCAAACGTTTATTTTGGAGGGGAAGCCAAAATGATTAGATATGACATGAGCGAGTATCAAAATAAAGATGACATATATCGCTTGATAGGTAGCCGTACAGAGCAGGGGAATCTCACGACTGCAGTTCGGGAAAATCCTTTTTCGCTTTTACTTTTTGATGAAATTGAGAAAGCAGAGCCTGATATCCTAAACTTATTCTTACAAATTCTTGATGAGGGACTTCTGACCGATGGTGAAGGCAAAAAAGTTTCCTTCGCTAATACAATTATCATTGCTACCTCAAATGCTGGTTCCGAGCTTATTTATCAGTCGATCAAAGAGGGTATCGATTTCAGTAAGGTGTCCGCAAAATTGACTAGCTATATTGTTGATCAGCATTTATTTCGTGCTGAGCTACTAAATCGTTTTAGCGCGGTTATTGCTTTTGCTCCGCTCAGTCAAGCAGAGATTGTACAAATCGCGAAGTTGATGATCGACACGCTCAAGAAAACTATTCAGGAAACACAAGGCATTGAGATCACTGTAGCCGAGGACGCCATCGCTTATCTGTCCGAGCTAGGCTTTGACCCAGAAATGGGCGCTCGTCCGATGCAGCGGGTTATAGAGGAGAAGCTAGAGAACCTTCTTGCCGATAAAGTTCTAAGAGGCGAGCTGAAGGAAGGCGACAAATATCAGATTACGCTTGAAATGATTAAATAATTTATTCTTCGACTCCGTGAAGCTAGCGGGTTGAGAAGTAAAAATAATAGTTTTTCACCTGCTGCATAGACTTGAACAATAAATACGTATATTAAAAAGTGACCCGAGGTTCGGATCACTTTTTTTGTGTATATGTACTTGTTGATTACTTGTGGATATAGACTGGTGTGCCGATCTCGGTCCAGTTGTAAACCTGTTCAGCTTCACCGATACCAAGGCGAACGCAACCATGTGAGACAGGCGTACCAAGATGTGCCTGACCTTCTTTGTAGCCATTTGGCCACTCTGGGAGTTCGTGAAGACCATAGCCACCGTCAGCGAATTGTTCCCACCATGGCATCCAAAGGCTTGAGGCGTTTGACCATCTTCTTGGATCCTTGTTTTGTATTGCGAAGGTTCCTATTGGTGTTGGTGTTGAAGCTTTGCCTGAAGAAATAACATGGCATGCAACGACAGCGTTTCCGTCAACTTGGCACAGCTTCTGATTCGTCAGATCGACATCGATATATTTACCAGTAAATTTGCCAGGCACAATTCCCTCAGCAGGGATGATCTTGATTTCTACAGGATCTTCGGTTGTAACGGTCATGGCAACGTCGACAGTTTGTCCACCAATTGCGCCAAGCAAGGTTTTGACGGTTTGGTCTTTGTCGAGATATACGCCCTGTTTGCCTTCGGTGATAACTTCGTTTGTCAGAGAATTGATCTTGCGATCGACTTTCTTCACCTCGAAGTTTACCGCGATTTTGTTCAAGTATGCTTTGATGTTGCCCTCATTCAAACTAACATCGTAGCTGTCTTTTGCTGCAGCGAAGTCAAGCCAAGCGCCAATCTCGCTTTTGGATGGTGCATATGTCTTATCGGTATAAGTAAATGTAATCTTTTTGTCCAAATATGCTTGAGCCTTGCTTTGTGCTGGCGCAAAATCAGCGTTTTCAACAGTTGGATAAGCTAATACTGTTTTTAATTCAATTGTGCTCGTGTTGTCATTAATCGTTGCAATTATCTCATCAATCAAGCTCGCAGTGTCGACAGTTTGTCCAATTTTGCTAGCCGTAGTTTGAATCTCACCTTTTTCAATTTTCAATGTTGCGTCCTCAGGCTTTGTGTTCAGCTGATCAACAACAATTTGTACAAAGGTGTTGTACTTCGTTTGATTAAGATATGGCGTGACCTCAACCTGATTTGTTTGGTAGAAAGTCTTTGTCGAGGAAATGATATTCTGGAAGAAGTCCGGTTCTCTGCCGATATCATATCCTTGATTAATTATTTTGCTGAAGTCAAAAGTTAGCCCTGTATCGGCAAGCTTCGCTTTTGCTTCTAGGCCGTTTGCAGTGAGGGTAATTTCCTTATCGAGAGTGCTTTGAAATTTATTTTCAAGAATCGTCTGTGCTTCTTGCTTGGTCTTACCTGATAAATCTACGCCACCGAATGATACATTTGGATAAATTTTGCCTGCATAAGCTTTTTGGTAGGTGAAGAGCACCGCTGCTGCAATCAAGATCAAGATGAGAATAGAAATAATGGACCAGAGCACAAGCTTTTTGTTTTTTGTCATAGATTCTTTGTTATTTTTTATATATGTAATTATACATTATAGCGATTGGCCTTGGCAAATAAAAAATACTCATATCGCTGAGTATTTTTATAGTGGTGGGCCCGGCAGGGTTCGAACCTGCGACCAAGCGGTTATGAGCCGCCTGCTCTAACCACTGAGCTACGAGCCCTCATATTGGTCTAGATCTAATCTATCAAAATGACTGTGATTAATCAATGAGCGGGCTATTAGGGCTTTGTAATTTTAATATTCAAGCGAAGGCTGGGATCGGGGCTAAGTATAGATTTCGTACTTCGCGGGAACAACAAACTGATAATTTACGATCAAATACATATTAAAACACAAAATATATCGATTCTGCTATTGACAAAGTATGTTGTAAATGATATACTTATTCAATTTAAAAAAACAAGTATGAACAAATCACACCAAAAACCAAATATGCAGTCTACAAAAAAGAAATTAGCCATCTTGTTTTTTGCTTGTGTTTTATCTTTGTCGAGTGCTACACCAATTTTTGCTTCTGACATTACTACTGAGAATATCTCATATCTGGTAAATCAAAAACGTATCGAAAATGGCTTACAGCCTCTGAACGTTGACTTAAATTTAAATGCTGCTGCGACTAGCAAGTCGTCTGACATGCTTACAAAAAACTATTTTGAACATTTCGCTTTTGGTATGACACCATGGGATTTTATTAACAAATCTGGCTACAAATACCTCTATGCTGGTGAAAATCTTGCAATGGATTTTGATACAGCCGAGGGCACGGTGAACGGTTGGATGAACTCTCCAAAGCATCGTGAAAATATTTTGAATCCTGACTATGAGGATATGGGTATTGGCGTCTCTGAAGGCACCTATGTCGAAAACAATGTAGCCCACGAAACAATTCTCGTTACCAACATGTTTGGTCGTAAGAAACCTGCTATTGTTGAGGCTTTCGACAACTTAATAAATAATATTGCTGGATTTTTCAACATAAATTAATACTATTTATGTAGCTTCGCTGTGGATAAGTTCTAATTGTTGGCTCTAGGAAAGAGCTTATTTTTTTGTTGACAGTAATCACTCTTGCTATATACTAATATCACGTTAGATCGATTTACCTATGGCAATGTATGACGAAGTATGAAAGTTATGGGTTACACAATTTTTCTAACAAAAAAACAAAGACATTTTCTTAAGCTCTTATAGTTTGGGAAGCTCAAAAAACACAAAAATCGTTTAGTTTGTATCTAAAATGTACTTATTGCTTTGGGCAATTCTATATTTTCGTGCTGTGTATCTGAGAAATTGGGAGGGAATAATCATTTCTAAAGTCAATTCTGCCTTACTATAATAAGGTCAGTTTGATTGATGTTAGAAATGAGTGTTTTCAACTTATAAATAATTTTAATTTAGGAGAGGTTTATGAAACTATTTTTTCGCAAGTTTCTAGTCTACCTGATCACCGCAGTTCTGGTGGTCCCGTCATGGCTAGTTACAAGCTACTTAACAGCCGAAACGGCAATGGCGGCGCCATTTGTTCCGACTAGTATTGCGTCGAACATTGGCAATATTGCCGCTGAGACAACCTGGGTTTGCACCGACTGTACTCAACAAACTGCTGCTAGCAACGACTATATAGTCATGACTAAGGCAACATCATCGTTGATTTCACCGCCGATGAACTTTTTACCGACAGACAGTGAAAAATTGGTTTTTAGCGCTCGGACTTACGGGACAATTCAGGCACCACGGAACGCTATAGACATTTCTGTATCGACGGACAACGGTGGGACTTGGTCGCTAATAAAGACTGTTACTCCTTTAGATAATGTTCTGACTCTTCAAGATCCGATTGACCTTTCTCTTTACAACGGCCAAAAAGTTTTGATCAAGTTTGAGACAAAAAATGCAGTGTCTGGCGATGGAGTTGGAATAGATGACATTAAAATTGAAGGCGCAGTTCTCTCTGACATAGAATCTCCAACTGCAACGGCTACCTTGGACGAGACCACTAAAACCATTACTTATACATTTAGTGAGCCAGTTCAGCTGATTGATCAAAATAACGGTGCAGTCACAGCGTTAACATCTTCTTTGCTTGGAATCTATGATTATGATAAGAGTACCGGTGATTATACGAATGTTAAGGTCAATCAAATCAATACTGCAGTATTGAACGGTAACGTCCTAACTATAGTTTATAATTCGGATTTACTAAGTGGTGACTATCTTGTTGACGCCTGGGGCTATAGCATCATGGATATGGCAGGCAATCGTATTGTCAAAGCTGCATCTCAGATATTTACAGTTGATAAAATTGCCCCGACAGCAACACTTTCTAGCAGCTATCCAGTTGCAACAAGTGAGAATCCGCTGAAACTCACACTAAAGTGCAGCGAGGCAGTTGCTGGCTTGGATATTTCAAAGCTAAAGATTACAAATGGTACAGCTTCGAATCTTGGAACTGCAGATCATAAAGATTTCACATTTGATGTGGTTCCTACTGCTGAAGGAAGCGTAGTTGTTGAATTAACATCAGGAACCATATCTGATGATGCTGGAAATTCAAATGCTGACTCAGTCTCGACAACAATCGTATACGATAAAACTTCTCCTGTGATTATATTGGCAGGAGATGCTATCCAAACTGTTAATTTTGGCTCGACATATACTGACGCGGGCGCTACAGTCACAGATAATCTTGACGCAACTGTCCAAGTTGTTGCTTCGGGAACAGTCGACACAACGAAAGAAGGGGATTATACAATCTCTTACGATGCGATCGACCTTGCTTCAAATAAAGCTGTTACCGTTGTACGAACTGTAAAAGTCCTTGCTGCGAAACCTACACAGGCTGTTGCGACTTCGGGAATGACAGTGACTACACCAACTGAAATCGTAGTGCCAAAAGGTTATGCGGAAAATATGGATATTAAGGTTACAACTGGTGGCACGACGCTAAATTTGGCCCCTTCTCTTCAGGATGGCAAGGACGCAGCGGGCGTTGCAAACAAATCTGCGAAGATGGAAGGTGCAACAAAAATCAGTGCAGAAATTTCATCTGGTAACACTATTGTAGTCAATGTTGCAAGCGGAACAACGGTTACTGGCCCTGCGACTTGGGATGGCGTTGTGAAACTTCCAGAGGTTACGGTAAATCCAACTTCAGTAACAGTAAATTCTGGGAATTATCCAACAAATGTCGCTTCGATCGAAATCGGTATGCCAGATGTTAAGCTAATATTTGATAAGGCAGTTAGAATTTTGATTCCTGGTGGCGCCGGTAGATCAGTCGGCTATACCAGATCAGATGTTTTCACACCAATCAATGCAGTTTGTGCTGCTGATACTCAGGCTGCTGGCGATGCACTATTAGCCGAAGGTGACTGTAAGATTGATGCAGGTGCTGACCTTGTAATCTGGACAAAACATTTCACCAAGTTTGTGACTTACACTCAGACTTTGGTTACCGTTCCAGTATTTACAGCTACGGTTGTAAGCAAAGATAGCGCTAAGTATCTCGATATTAATTGGAAGGGGACGGGCGCGGATTCATACTTGATAAAGGTAAATGACGTACTTATCTCCACGATTACGGGGAACGCAAATGACACAAATCTTTCATATAATTCAAGTCTAAAAGTTCTTGAAGGAATAAAATATGTTGTGTCGGTAATCGCAGTGAAAAATAATGTTCAGTCTATTAATAATATTGCTACGACAGTAAGCGTGCCAGCTACAGTAGTCGTACCACAGCCTGAAGTTATCACGACTCCAGCTGTTAGTGCTCCAGCACCAACCACATCAGTTGCTCCGGCCAAGGCAAAAGCCGCTGCTCCAGAGGAGAAAAAAGTTGAAACACCGAAAGATGACGACGCTGGTATTGTTAAAGGTGAGGAGTCAAACACTGACGATGCAAATAATTGGACGCCTTGGATTATTCTTTTCGTCCTAATACTATTGGCAGGCGCTGCGACCGGTGGATATTTCTACTGGTTCTCGGACAAGCCAGAAGTTGCAGTAACGGTAAAGGATAAGGCGAAGGGAAAGACAGTAGAACCAGCAAAAATAGTTGAGAAACAAAAGGAAACTGTAAAGCAGGTTGTTCAGCCAGAGAAGAAGGTACAAGTTGCAAAGCCTGTTCAGATGGCGAGCAAGAAAAACCATAAGAAAACAAAAAGATGGTAATCAGATACTAGATAAAAAAATCCCCCGTTTCAAAATGGGGGATTTTTTTGTATGATGTGAATATGCTAAAGAAAATTAAAGAAGGAATTGAGAGAATTATCCCCATGAGCCTCACAAGCTTGTTTCTTTTTGCTGTTGTTGTCTACATGATGATTATCGTTGGGAAAACGGTTCTCGCAAATTATGCTGCCAACGGTGAGACGGACAAAGAAGAGGCCAAGCTTGCTCAAATGGAAGCGGACATAGCATATATGGAAGATCAAAATAATTATTACCAGACTCAGTCATATAAGGAAAAAGAGGCTAGGGCTAAGCTTGGGTATAAGGCAACGGGCGAGAGTGTCTTGAGTCTACCTATCGACACTCCTGAAGAAAAAATTTCAGACAGCGGTGTTGTCGAGCAGAAGATCACAGTGCCAAACTATCGCCTGTGGTGGGAATACTTTACGAAGAAATAGGAACAGCGATGGTTAGTGAAAAGGTTTTACAGAATTTAGCAAAACAATTTGAGTCAAAAGGAGTCTTCTGGATATTGTCCGGAAGTACTTCTTTGTATTTGCAAGGAGTAGCAATTGCGCCAAATGATATAGACATTTTGACAGATATTGATTCTGCTGTTCTGATTGACGAGCTACTTCAGAATTATCAAATTAAAAAATCTGAGTATTCTGAAACAGAAAAATACAGATCATATTTCGGAGTCTATGAGATAGGCGGTGTAAAAGTCGAAGTAATGGCAAATTTTCAATATCGCTTACAGAATGGGGAATGGTCCGAAATAAATCATTATCATCCTACGAAATTTATTAATCTTGGCTCTAGCAGAATTCCTGTCCTCTCCTTGGAGCAAGAGCTGAAAGAGTATAGAAATCTTGGAAGGACGGAAACAGCAAAGAAGATTGAAAAAGTGATAAATGAAAAAGTTGCGTAAAAGGCAGTTTTATCTTGAATAAAGTCGAGTTCTGTGGTAACATACATTATGTATTGCGGGGTAGAGCAGTCCGGTAGCTCGTCTGGCTCATAACCAGAAGGTCGTTGGTTCAAATCCAACCCCCGCTACCAAAAGTTTTTAATTCAATTTCAAAACTTCTGGTAGCGTTGCAATCTCTTGGCAGGGTAGCTCAGCTCCGACGCTATCGGTCGGAGAGCCGACAGAATCGTCGGCTTTGGTTGTTTTAACAATATGGCAGGGTAGCTCAGTTGGTTAGAGCACAGGACTCATAAGCCTGGGGTCGAGAGTTCGAATCTCTCTCCTGCTACCATCCTTCGCCCTTCGGGACTACGGATGGCAGGCCACTCAATGCATTGATATCGTTTAGCGAATAAATTATATAAGATGAAATATTTTTACAAAATAGAAAAGAAATAAATCGAGCGTGAGGGCTCGTTTTTTGTTATAATATGCCAAAACATACACAAAAATCTATTGTCGGTAAGGTACTGAAAACTATTCGTGAGAATCACCTGATTGAAGACGGTGATAAAATCATGGTAGCACTGAGCGGAGGAGCGGACTCTATCTGTCTGACGAAAATCTTGCTTGAAATTCGTGATAAATATCACTGTACTATTTTGGCTTGTCACTACAACCATCGACTAAGAGGGGAGGCAAGTAATGCCGATGCAGAATTTGTCAGAAATTTTTGTAAGCAAGAGGGGATCGAGCACGTCTACAGCGAACCATTGCGTGATTCGTCCTTTAAAAATGAGGAAGAAGCCAGGGCAGCGAGGTACAAGTTCTTCCAAAGTATAATTGAAGAGGGGACGGCCGACAAAATTGCAATCGCCCACAATTTAAATGATTTTGCCGAGACTCTTCTCATGCGCCTGATCCGCGGCGCTGGTCTTCGCGGACTTTCTTCCATTCCCCTGTCTCGTGAAAGTTTCATTCGTCCACTTTTAGAAATTTCTCGATCTGAGATTGAAGAATATTTATCATTGGAAAATCAAGACTATCGGACAGATGAGTCAAACTCCGATCTCGCCTATACTCGCAACAAGATTCGTCACACTGTTTTGCCGTTACTTGCAGAGATCAATCCAAATATTGTTGGTACTCTTGCAAATACAGCAAATCAGCTAAAGGAAGACTACGATTTCCTTCACTCTGATCTTCGTGACATTTATCAAAAAGTATTGGTCGCCGAATCGGAGAGTAAGATTGTGCTCGACGCGAAACTATTTCGAAAATTACATTTTCCTCAGCAAAAGATGATTTTGCGATTAGCGATCGAAAAGCTAGACAGCCTGATCGACATCGATTCTACTCATATTAAAGAAGTACTCACGCTAATCGAAAAAAATGAATCAAAAAAATATAAGACTCTCCCCCACTCATTGCGGATTGAGCTTGATGCTGGTAAAATTATCCTATCGAATATAAATAAACAAAGGTAATGATGAAACCAAACCAAAGCAAAACAGCGATTTACATTATTTTGATCGTTCTTGGACTTTTTCTTGTATCAAGCTATTTTAACAAATCTACTCAGAAGATCGAGATGACGAACATTTCTCAGATCTCGTCCGATGTCGAGAAGGGTAGTGTCAAAAAGATTGAGATCAAGGATAATCAAGTCAAGGCCACCCTCAAGGATGGTAAAATTGAGCAGGCTAGCAAGGAAGCCGGTATCGGCTTGAAGGACTACGGTATTACACCCGACAAAGTTGAGATTGACGTCAAAGACACTTCCGGATCAGCTTCTTGGGTTGCGATTCTATCCATTGTTTTGCCAATACTCCTCATTGGCGCATTTATTTTCTTCATGATGAGATCTGCACAAGGGGCAAACTCGAAGGCAATGAGCTTCGGTAAATCCACAGCAAAGCTTTTCACTGGGGACAAAAAAGTTACTTTTAACGATGTTGCCGGCGCCGAAGAGGCCAAGCAGGAGCTCTTTGAAGTTGTCGATTTCTTGAAAAATCCAAAAAAATATCAGGAACTTGGTGCTGAGATTCCAAAAGGCGTTTTGCTTGTAGGCTCACCCGGAACCGGTAAAACTCTGATGGCTAAGGCAGTCGCTGGCGAAGCTGGTGTACCTTTTTTCTCAATCTCAGCTTCAGAATTTGTCGAAATGTTTGTCGGTGTTGGTGCATCTCGAGTTCGAGATCTTTTCCAAAAAGCAAAGCGCAATTCGCCTGCAATTATCTTTGTAGATGAGCTTGACGCAATCGGACGACAACGTGGCTCTGGTCTTGGCGGTTCTCATGATGAACGCGAGCAAACTCTAAATCAAATTTTGGTTGAGATGGACGGTTTTGAAACTTCGGACAATGTCATTGTTGTAGCGGCAACAAATAGACCAGACGTCCTCGACCCTGCTCTACTTCGTCCGGGTCGTTTTGATCGTCAAGTTTACATCGATCTTCCTGATCGAAAAGAACGTCTTGCAATCTTGAAAGTTCACACAAAGAGTAAGCCTATAGAAAACGGTGTTGATCTAGAAAAGATTGCTGCCTCGACTCCAGGATTCTCTGGTGCCGATCTTCGTAATCTTACAAACGAAGCTGCAATTTCCGCTGCTCGAAATAGTCAGAAGACTGTTTCACAGGAAAACATGACTGACTCTATCGAAAAGGTTATGATGGGGCCAGAGAAAAAATCTCGAGCAATGTCCGAGAAGGAACGAAAAATTACCGCTATTCATGAGGCTGGTCACGCTGTCGTCAGCCATATCTTGCCAAACGCAGACCCAGTTCACAAAATATCGATCATTTCTCGACGTATGGCGCTTGGCTATACATGGAATATGCCAACTGAGGAGAGAAGGCTTGAGTCCAAGGCACATTTCTTGGATGAGATTGCAACGCTGATGGGTGGACGAGTTGCTGAAGAAGAATTCTTCGGGTATGACAATGTCACAACTGGCGCTTCTAACGACTTGAAAAGAGCAACAGAAATCGCTCGTCGTATGGTTACTGATTATGGCATGAGTACGAAGCTTGGCGCTCAGATTTATGGTCATAGAGAAGAAATGCCTTTCTTGGGTAAAAGCTACAACGAACAGAGAAACTATAGTGAAGACGTCGCTAGATTGATAGACGAAGAGGTTGCGGCTCTTATCAAAAGTGGTAAGAAAACAGCTGACGAAATTATCAAAACTCACAAAAAAGTTATCGATCAAATTGCTGAAGATTTGCTCAAGCAGGAAACATTAAATGCAACTGAATTTGAGCATTATTTTGCCAAAACAAAGACAGAATCAAAGGAAGAAGCCAAAGAGAAGAAATAAATGAAGAAATTTTTTGTCAAACTATCTGCCGAAAATTCGGTACGTGCCGCTAGTATTGTTCTGATTGTGACTCTCGCAATCAGCAATCTTCTTGGCCTACTTCGTGACAGATATCTCACAAAAAATATTGCTACCTCCGACCTGGATGTTTATTATGCCGCCTTCCGAATTCCTGACCTCATCTTCAATCTTCTTATTCTCGGTGCGATCACTTCAGCTTTTATCCCTGTCTTCGCCGACTTTATTGCGAAAAAAAAGGAGAAAGAGGGCTTTCGAGTTGCAAATATCCTCGTGAATATTTCTCTTCTTTTTATGGTCGTCTCTGCTATCATTTTATTCTTCACAATGCCATATTTGATGAAGCTGATTGTACCAAGCTTTGATATGGCGAGAATGGCAGACGCCGTCAAATACTCTCGTATCCTAATGCTGACGCCGATATTTTTCTCTCTTTCCTACATTACTGGTGGAATATTAAATTGTTACAAGAGATTCTTGGCATATTCGTTGGCACCTCTTTTCTACAACCTAGCCATTATCATCGGGGCTGCCGTCTTGGCACCGCGATACGGTTTATCTGGGGTTATCTATATGGTAGTTGCTGGTTCTGTTCTCCATCTTCTCGTCCAGATCATTCCGGCAATGAGGCTTGGTTATCGCTGGGCGCCTGTAATCTCGTTCTCCGACATTACTATCAAGAAGATTATCAAGCTGATGATTCCTCGCACGATCAGCATGGGCTCGAGCCAGGTAATGCTTATTGTATATACCGCACTTGCTTCAGCCATGGCAGCCGGATCAATCACAGCTTTCAATCTCTCCAACAACATTCAGACTGTACCGATTGTTGTCCTTGGCACCTCCTTCGCCACAGCGATTTTCCCGACCCTCGCCTCCAAAATTGCCGAGGGTAAAGACAAAGAATTTTCGGCGTATTTGAATAAAGCTTTGCGTGCGATTGGCTTTTTGTTAATTCCATCCACAGTTATCATTTTTCTTTTACGTGCTCATATTGTCCGCCTAATCCTTGGATCTGGTAAATTTAGCTGGGATGATACGACGATGACGGCACTTACTCTTGGGGCATTTTCTTTGTCTATTTTGGCTCAAGGTTTGATTCCTTTACTTTCTCGAGCCTTTTACGCTCTCAAAGACACCAAGACGCCGATGTACGTTTCTATTGCGACGGTCATAGTCAGTATCGTTATTGCCTTACCTCTTGCGAGAACTACTATCGTGATAGGCGATACGCGAGTCGCACTTTCGGTTGCCGGCCTTGCTCTTGCGTTTTCTATTGGCAGTTTTTTCAATGTCGGTGCGCTAATCTACTATCTTCGAAAGCAGTATAAGGGACTCCTTGATCATGATCTTTTGATTTCATATCTAAAGATCATGATGATTTCGTTACTTATGGGCGTCGTTATCCGTCAATCGAATCAAATCTTCGCAGGCTATTTCGATATGACACGTTTTTGGGGAATTCTTTCGCAAGCCTCCATATCTCTTCTCCTCGGATTAATAGTATTTTTCCTACTTGGCTTCTTATTTGACATCAAGGAGATGAGGTGGGCATTAACAAGGAAAATAAATGACCAGAAATAGCGATCAGAATTCGCAGATTGTTGCCGGCCCTAAGAAGACAATCTCAGTCGGAGCGGTGCTTGGATATATGGCTTTTTTATTCCTAATTTTTGTTACTTTCATGATCTGGTTTCGCTATAGCAATTTCTCACCTTTGGCTGATTGGTATGAAATAGGTATCAAGGTCCAAAAGGTTGATCTGCGCTCAATGTTCAACGATAAGGCAAACTCTGATTCTGCTAGCAACAAAGTTGAGATGAAAGTTACAGAAGAGCAGCTTGCTGAGGCCGCTGCTGTAACAAAATCATCTTTCCCGCTAAAAAAGGCTAGTTTGAAAATAGTTCCCGCTGGTGTTGAAGTCGAAGGTAAAATGACCGACAAGATATGGGATTTCATGACTGTCAAAATCACTTTGAAACCAATAATAAAGGACGATGCCGTCTCCTTCGATATTATAAAAATTGAAGCGTCTGGTGTACAAGCGCCACCAAAGGTGACTGACCTGATTACTCCAAAAATTGATTATATTTTTGCAAACTTATTGCCAAAAAATGCTCATCTCAAACTGACTAATGTTTACTCTATGCAAGGTTTTCTGCGTATCGAAGGTGAAAAAGTCGCAGCAGAAGTACCGGTAAATTAAGAATAATTTTGGAGACAATACATGAAAGCCTTTGTATTTTCTGATCTCCATACGAACTACAAACAGCTCGCAAATATGGAAGATTATATTCATGATCATCCAGAAATTGGTGCAATTATCTTTGCTGGTGATCTTTTAAATATGGGTGAGCCCGTTGGCTTCGCACAGCAATTTCTTGGTGTGCTTGATCGCCTAAATGTTGCGCTTTTGTGGGTGCCAGGGAATAACGATTTCGGCATGGGCTTTTTTCGTCTAAAAGCAAAATTTCCTTCTCTAGAAGGGAAGATTGTTGATTTCGAAGGCCAGAAGTTTACAGGCGTTGGTGGCTCGCCTGCTTCGTGGGCTGGTCAATACAGTGGAGAAACGATGATCGATCGAAAGAAGATCGCTGGTACAATATTTGTTTCTCATGTGCCACCACCAGGAGCGCATAATTATCAAAAATTTGATAATTATTCACCAACCAGCAAGAAGCTCTCAGACGTACCAAAAGTGCATATTTGTGGGCATATTCATCACACTTGGGGTGTAGCTTATCTTGGCACGACTAAGATCGTGAAGCTTGCTCCTCTAGAAAGCGGTTTCTATGCTATAATGGATTTAGAAAATTTGAGTGTAGAATTTGGTCAGTTCCGTGAACCAAGTAAAATTAAGGAGATAGAATGAAAATAGGCGTCATCGGAAGCATGCAATTGACCGAAAAAATGATAGATCTTCGCGATCAACTTCTAGCTCTTGGCCACGATGCATTCGTCACGAGCTTGGCAGCTCCTTTCGTCGGTAAATCTGACGAAGAGAAGGAAGTTATCAAAATAATGCAAAAAAATGATCAGGATGCGATTCGTGAATTTTGGCGCGCGATGCAGGGAGCTGACGCTGTCTTGGTTGCAAATTATGATCGAAAGAATATAAAAAATTATATTGGCGGCAATACTTTTTTGGAGATCGGTTTTGCCCACGTGCTTGATCAGAAAATTTTTCTCATCAATCCAATCCCTGAAATTGACTACTATAAGTCAGAGATTGAAGCGATGAAGCCTACAATAATCAACGGTGATTTATCAAAGATAAGTTAATAATATTAGACTTAAGGAAGCCATGAAAAACGAGCGTTATGATTATCAAACTATTGTTGCTGTAAAAATTTTAGTTTATAAAAATGACAAGCTCTTGCTTCTCAGAGAGCCGGCTACAAACGAGTGGATGCCCAATAGATTGAGCCTGCCAGGCGGAAAATTGTTTCTTAACGAGACAATCGAAGAAGGGTTGAAAAGAAAAATTCAGACCGAAATCGGGCTAGAAGTAGAGCTGAAGGGATTGGTAAAAGTTCTTGATATCTTGATGCCAGAGAAGAATGTTTTTCATCTAGTATTCTTGGCAGAGCATAGCGGTGATGGAAAAATTGATGAAGAAACCGAAGCCTCAGAATTTCATTGGATGGGTGCTGAGGAAGCGGAATCTTTGACTGTAGATGACTTTGCTGAGTATTATTATCCCCAGCTGTTTGGTGAATATTTCGATAAAAAACTGACAGCAAGTCCAATGAATATTATTCAACCGCAAGACAATCGAGTGGGTAATGTCGCGGCGTGGATGAAGAAGGGAAACTAATGAAAATTGGCGCACATATTTCGACTGCAAAACCATTTTCTGACGCGATCACGCGTGCAGAGAGTATTGGCTGTGAGTGTATGCAGATTTTTGCAAATGCTCCGCAACGTTGGAATCCGACCGAAATCCCAGAAAGTGAGATCAAGAGATATTTGGAGCTAAATGAAAAAGCGAAAATCTCGCCGGTGATTATTCATAGTATTTATTTGGTTAATCTTGCGAGCGAAAACCCGTTTTTCTATGAACAGTCAATCAAATCTCTGATCGACGATATGAACAAAGCCACAAAGCTCGGCGCGCTTGGTGCCAATATGCATCTTGGCTCGACAAAGGGCAAGGAGATGAGCGAGGTTCTCGTGAAAGTTGCTGAAGCAGTGAAGCAAGTGCTTGCCGCTACAGACGAGAAAACACTATTTATCATCGAAAACTCCGCAGGCGCTGGCAATATTATAGGAGATACACTCGAAGAAATTTTATTAGTTATGAAAGCGGTTGATTCACCTCGAGTTCGAGTTCTCATCGATACAGCTCATGCCTTTGAATCCGGCTACGATCTTCGCACAGAGAAACAGGTAGATGAATTTGTGGAGAAATTTGATCAACTGATTGGGATCGATAAGCTTGTTGGCTTCCATCTAAATGATTCGAAAACAGTCCTAGACTCGAAGCGTGATCGGCATGCAGATCTGGGCAAAGGGGAGATTGGCCTTGAAACATTTCGCTTCATAATCAATCATCCAAAACTGCAACACTGCTTTGGCATTCTCGAAACTCCACAGGAATCATCGACTTGGGCAGAGGAGATCAAGCTTTTGAAAAGTATGGAGGTAAAATGAAAATCGGTCTAGCCCTCTCTGGTGGTGGAGTACTCGGTGTAGCTCATATTGGTGTACTAAAGATGATCGAGAAAGAGAAAATTCCGATCAAATATATCTCAGGGACTTCTGCTGGGGCGATCATCGGTGCACTTTTTGCGGCTGGCGGCGTCGCCCGAATTGAAGCATTTCTTGCCGATCTTGAGAAACAAGGCGTGTTTTCTCGTGCCAATCTGATCTTCGGCGGTCTTCCTGATAAAACTTTTGAAACTATTCGCACAACACTACAAAAACATTTGCCTGAAAAATTTTATGATCTAAATATCAATTTTGTTTGTGTAGCAACGCACTTTGCTGAAGGCAATCCTGTTTACCTAGAAAGTGGTGACCTTGTCAGCGCTCTTATGGCTTCCTCTGCTTTTCCTGGTGCATTTCCTGCTCAAGATATTGACGGTAAAAGCTTGATTGACGGGGGTATTAGTCGTAATCTTCCTGCGGGAATACTGCGCAAAAAGGGCATGGATTTCATTATCGGTTCGTCTCTCTATAACATTGAAGTGATGGATAAATTTGATGTGGAGGGTAAAGAGCCAGGACGACTGCTCTCAACGCTTCGCTCGATCGATATAATGCAAAAAGAACTTGCGCGTTATGAGATGAAGAAATGTGATTACGTTTTCACACCACCTGTCGAAACATTTAGCTGGTTTCATTTTACAAAAATGGTAGAGATACGAGCGATTGGTGAAGACTATGCCGAGGCTCACGCCGCAGAATTTTTGAAAGCTCTGAAGCGTCATCATAAGGAAAATGGTTTTCTCTCTGCACTTTTTGGAAGGAAGTAGAGCCCTTCCCTCTGTCATTCCCGACCCGATCGGGAATCCAGGAAGCCTTATTCTGAATTGTATTCTGGATCCTCGGGTTATGGCTCGCTTTTCTGTTAAATTAAATATGTAGCAGCTCGTCCTCCCCAAGGATGACATATTAAGGAGAGTAGTTTTTTGCTCTCGGATCTGGTATATTGCTCTTGATGGAAAATCATATAAACACAATCAGAAATTTTTGTATTATCGCTCATATCGATCACGGTAAGTCGACTTTGGCTGACCGAATGCTTGAGATCACTGGTACTGTCGAAAAAAGGCTTATGAAAGAGCAGCTTTTGGACACAATGGATCTTGAGCGTGAGCGTGGTATTACGATCAAATTGGCCCCAGTACGGATGGACTGGAAGGGTCAAGTTTTGAATTTGATTGACACTCCTGGCCATGTCGATTTTCAGTACGAAGTCTCGCGTTCTCTAGCCGCTGTCGAGGGTGCTATTTTGCTCGTGGATGCCTCTCAGGGCATCGAGGCGCAGACACTCTCCGTCTTATATTCTGCTATCGAAAACAACCTTGCAATCATTCCTGTGGTCAACAAGATCGATCTCCCTGCCGCCCGACCAGAGGAAGTATCCGAAGAAATTATGAAAGTCGTTGGCTGCAAACGCGAGGACATTCTTTTTGCCTCTGGCAAGACAGGGGAGGGCGTCGCTGAAATCCTAGATGCTATAATCGAAAAAGTTCCATGTCCGCAAGGGGGGACCGACAATCGTTTGAAGGCCCTCATCTTTGACTCTGTTTATGACCCATATCGTGGCGTCGTTGCTTTTGTCCGTATCGTCGATGGGCAGGTCCAGAAAAATGAAAAGTTTTTTCTAATGCAAACAAAAAGCGATGGCGAAATCATCGAAACTGGCTACTTCAAGCCAAAATATTTTCCTCATACTCCCCTTCTTACTGGCGAAATTGGCTACATCATTACAGGTTTTCGCAGTGTTGCTGAGGCTCGCGTTGGTGATACTATCACCTCAAAATCACAACCAGCCGAGTCCCCTTTGCCTGGCTACAAACAAATCGCTCCATCTGTTTTTGCCTCTATATACTGTACAGACGGCGATGACTATCCAGAGCTAAAAGAGGCGATTGAAAAGTTGAAAATGAATGACGCTTCTCTCGCCTTTGAGCCTGAGCGCTCTGACGCGCTTGGCTTCGGCTTTCGTTGTGGCTTTCTTGGACTTCTGCACTTAGATATCGTCCGTGAGCGACTAGAGCGTGAGTACAATCTTTCGCTTGTTATCTCTAGTCCATCCGTGCGTTACAAAGTCGTTAAGCTTGGCGGCGAAGTTGTCGAGATCGAGAAACCAGGGGACCTGCCTGAGCCTGGCACCTATCGTGAAGTTTCTGAGCCTTGGGTTTCGCTCGAAATATTTACGCCAAAAGATTATGTCGGCTCATGTATGGAAGCGGTCCAGAAGAAAAGAGCTGAGTACAAAAATATTGAATACTTAGATGAATCTCGAGCAATTATTCGTTACGATATCCCTCTTGCTGAGGTTATTATTGATCTATACGATCAGCTAAAAAGTGTTTCCAAGGGATATGCTTCGATGAGCTATGAGCCAACTGGATATCGCTCTTCAGACTTGGAAAAAGTTGATATTCTTATCAACCTAGACAAGGTTGATGCGCTTAGCTTCATTACTCATAAATCCAAGACTATGACCGAGGGCCGCCGCATCACCGAAAGATTGAAGGAACTAATCCCAAGACAAAATTTTGAGATCAAGATTCAGGCAGCGATCGGGGCAAAAGTAGTCGCATCAGAGAAGATCTCCCCATATCGCAAAGACGTGATTGTTGGTCTGTATGGCGGTGATATCACACGAAAAAATAAACTCTTAGATAAGCAGAAAAAGGGCAAGAAGAAGATGAAATCGATCGGCCGAGTGGAAGTGCCATCAGATGTCTTCATCAAAGTGCTAAGAAACGAATAAAAAAAATCCCTCTGCTCAATCTGATCGGAGGATTTTTTATAGAAGCGAACTGTTGACACTGGGTGGTGGAAGTTTATACAATATCTGTATATCAATAATTAGTGGAGGCAAAGTGGAAAAGAAGAAGGTTAATTGGGTCTTGGCTCTTTTGATGTCGATTTTCTTTGGTACTATCGGAGTTGACAGATTCATCATGGGACAAGTTGGTTTGGGCATTTTGAAGCTTATCACTGGTGGTGGCTTCGGAATTTGGTATATTATCGATATTATCTTGATTGCTACGAAACATCAGTTCAAAAATGTTGAGTGGGTCCAGAACTAATCAATTGCAAAATTTTCGTTAGAATATTCACAAAAAAATCCCGTTTCCCGACCCCATCCCCAGACGACTCTACAAAAAAAGTTTCCAATATTTGGAAACTTTTTTTGGTGGGCCGCCTGGGGATCGAACCCAGAACCAATGGCTTAAAAGGCCACTGCTCTACCATTGAGCTAACGGCCCACATGAATCAGATAAGATTACTCTGAAAATAGTACCGAAAAATCGGTAAAAAGTCAATTCCTATACTAATTTTATTTTTTCTCTAAAAAATAATTGATTATCATCGTGATCCCGGCGTAAACAACGGCGCCCCAAAAGGCGGCAGCGAAGTTTGAAATATCGAAGCCTTTGACAATATTGCTGGCAAGCCAGAACATAAAGCCGTTGATCACAAGGGTAAAAATTCCAAGGGTGAGCAGGTTGATTGGTAGCGTTAGTAGCAGTATTAGGGGGCGGATAAGGGCATTCAATAATCCAAGTACTACAGAGGTGATAAGCGCCGCCCAGAAGCCAGTGAAGCTAACACCGGGCACAATATAGGCGACCATCAACAATACTAGTGTATTCAAGATCCAACGCAAGAAAATCATATTAATTCCTTATCTGCTATATGAACGTTCTTTTTTCTTGCGACCAAGGAGCACAAACATGACTGGTGGCAAGACGACAAAGAAAGTCCCAAAATTATTCAAATATTTTGCGGCGACTGAGACCTCGATATAGTGATTTCTGAGTGCCTCTGGCAAAAAATCAAGCACTGAAGATAAGATCAAGGCAACCATGAGGCCGCTATAGACCAAGACTTCAATGATCGAGATTTCATCTGATCTTTTCGATTTAGAATTTATCGAGGCGGAGACCATAATAATGGTTAGGAAGAAAAGACCGATCGCAATCGTGGAGCTAGAGATGTTACTCTTTACCCAAATCTGATTCATGAGAAAAGCGTTGCCGTTGAAAAATTTGAATAAAGATTCAGAAAATTGAGTTGCAACGACAAGCCCGATATATACCGAGCAAAGTGTCGTGATCGTTTTCTCTCGCTGGAGAATAAAAGCGTAGGCAGTGCCTAGTAGAAAAAAGAGCCCGATGAAGACATCCACGCTTGGAAGTTGTGTCAATTGCATTATCTAAACCCCTCCATAGGTTCGTAATTACAAAACTGGGACTAACTATTCCTTCTTATCATTATCGGTCAAAGCGAAAAATAAGTCAATAAATTTACCCAAAATATCTGTCAAAAAAAGACCCTGTTTTTCAGAGTCTTTTTTCTATATTAAGCGCCCCACCACTTCTTCTTTTGTTGTTCTGATTCTTTGAGCTTCTGCCAGAGTTCTTTTTGTTCGGCATTTATATGTCGTGGCATTTCAATTTTTATTGTGAGGATCAGGTCGCCTCTTTGGTTTCCACGATAAACTTTGCCTTTGCCAGTGAAGCGAAATGAGGTACCTGCTTGAGTGCCAGCTGGGAGAGCAAATTCTACTTTTTCCCTGTTTACATTTATTGAGATTGTATCGCCAAGCACGGCTTGGGCAGGGGAGATACCAATTTCGGCTTGGATTTGAGACATAGCAGAGCCAAAAAATTCTTCAAAAATATCTCCAAGTCCACCGCCGCCAAAACCAAAGCCAGAAAAGTCGCCTTGAAATCCACCAAAAGGATCACCACCTCGGCTTTGTCCCTGTCCGCCATTTGCAAAAGGTGAGTCGCCGTATTGATCGTACATTTGACGTTTTTCTGGGTCAGAGAGTATTTGGTAAGCTTCATTTGCATCTTTAAACTTTTTTTCAGTTTCTTTGTCGCCACCACGGTCTGGGTGATACTTCAAAGCAAGCTTGCGATAAGCCTTTTTTATTTCTTCTGCAGTAGCGTTTTTTGAAACGCCCAATGTTTTGTAGTGATCTGTTGCCATAATAAAAGTTATAACTAGTCCAATTGTTTAGTCCTAGATTACATTACCTGAGTTTATATCTGCTTGCAAGTATATATTTATTGCTGAGAGACCTCTAGCGTTGTTGCGTCTATCACTATAGTATCCGTGCTGTCAGCACTTCTGTATGAAATTGTCCAATAAAGCTTTTTCAAATCAGCTGATTCTTTTAGCGTAAGGGTTACGTCTAGCAGGGTATTCTTACTTCTCCAATCTGAGCCGCCGCTTTTTTCGGCTTGTTGTAGCGCTGAAATGTAATTGTACTTCCAGAGGCTAGCGTTGATAGGGACGATATCGCCGAGATAATCAGCTTTTGGGATTAGTGCTCGGATAAATGAGCCATCGCTTTGGTTGGTCGTATACACCCAGTTGTTTCTCACATCCTTTGTTGTCGAGAAGGCATATCGGGTGACGATAGAGCTTTGTTGTAAATTACTGCCGATTACCACTTCTATTACCGAAAGCTTGAATTCAGGATTAAACTCTAGAGCAAACTTTGTCGCAGCAGTCACCTCATCTTTGACCGTATTGTCGAAATCACTTGGTGTTGCATTTGTTAGGTCTGAAGTTGTTGCTTGGACCGTGCTACCCGTTGTTGTTTGTTGAGTAGTAGTGCTTGAGGCGGAGTTTTTGTTTGCAATGAAGCTCCATATTATCGTGATTACCAGAGCGACAGCTAAGATGCCCAAAAAAATCGGTTGTTTAAAAAAATTCATATATTTAACCCCAGTGTGCTGGAGCCCTCCTTTTAATTGAAATAGCTATCTATTTACAATTAAATTTTACGCTATGTCGGAACTGAAGTAAATAAGTTATGGGCAAGGCAGCGTTGCCTTGCCCATAATCTTTCGCCGTTAGAATTTATTTAGTCTCTTCTTTTGGCTCTTCTGTATCTTTTTTTTCGTCTTCCTTAGCTTCCTCTTTTGGCTGTTCTTTGGCAGCTTGTTCGTACATCTTCTTGCCAAGTTCCTGCAGGGAAGTGCTTAGAGCTTCCGTCTGAGTCTTGATCTCCTCAGCGTTGTCAGTGTCCTTCACATCCTTAAGCGTTTTGATTTTTTCTTCTACATCTGATTTCAAGTTTGTGTCGACTTTGTCGCCAGCATCCTTGATTGATTTCTCAGCAGTGTAAATGAGGCTGTCAGCCATATTTCTAGCTTCGATGATTTCTTTTTTCTTCTTGTCGTCGTCAGCGTGCTCTTCGGCTTCCTTGCGCATTCGCTCGATTTCCTGCTCACTAAGCCCAGATGAGCTAGTGATCGTGATTCGTTGCTCTTTGCCAGAAGCTTTGTCTGTCGCCTTTACATTTACAATGCCGTTGGCATCGATATCAAATGTGACTTCAACCTGTGGAACGCCGCGAGGTGCTGGTGGCATACCATCTAGGATAAATCTGCCTAGAGTTTTGTTGTCAGCAGCAAATTCGCGCTCGCCCTGCAAAACGTGGATCTCAACAGAAGTCTGATTGTCAGCTGCTGTAGAGAAAATTTGTGATTTTGAAGTTGGAACGGTTGTGTTTCTCTCGATCAATTTAGTCGAAACGCCGCCCAAAGTCTCGATACCGAGAGAAAGTGGAGTCACGTCGAGCAGAAGAAGGTCTTTGACCTCACCAGTAAGCACACCGCCCTGAACAGCAGCGCCGATAGCGACAGCTTCGTCAGGATTTACAGAGTGATTTGGCTCTTTGTCGAAGAATTTCTTGACCGCTTCTCGAACGACTGGCATACGAGTCATACCACCGACTAGGATGACTTCGTCAATGTCTTTGATCGTCATCTTCGCGTCTTTGAGTACTTTTTCGCATGGCTTTAGAGTTTTTTCTACTAGAGCCGCGATCATTTTCTCCATCTGGGAGCGAGAAATCGTCATTTGCAAATGCTTAGGCCCTGAAGCGTCGGCAGTGACAAATGGTAGATTGATCTCGGACTCAACAGCTGTTGAGAGCTCGATTTTGGCTTTTTCGGCCGCTTCCTTGACTCTCTGAATTGCCGCTTTGTCAGTGTGAAGATCGATTCCCTGATCTTTCTTGAACTCATCAATGATGAAGTCCATGATGATCTGGTCGAAGTCGTCACCACCAAGGTGAGTATCACCGTTGGTTGCTTTTACTTCAAATACGCCATCGCCAAGCTCCAAGATTGTGATATCAAATGTACCACCACCAAGGTCGTAAACAGCGATTTTTTCATTTTTCTTTTTGTCCAAGCCATATGCAAGAGCTGCAGCCGTTGGCTCGTTGATGATTCTTTTTACTTCTAGGCCAGCGATTTTACCAGCATCTTTTGTTGCTTGACGCTGTGCATCGTTGAAATAAGCAGGAACAGTGATTACAGCTTCGGTAACTGTCTCGCCAAGATAGGTCTCAGCGTCAGCTTTTAGCTTTTGCAAGATGAAAGCTGAGATTTCCTGTGGGCTATAATCCTTCGTATTCATAACTACACGGATCGAGCCGTCAGAAGCTTTTTTGCTGCCATAAGGCATTTTCTTCAAATCTGCCTGAGCGTCTGCATCGTCGAAGCTTCGGCCGATGAAACGTTTGACTGAAAAAATAGTATTTTCAGCGTTTGTAACTGCCTGTCTCTTGGCAAGCTGACCGACAAGGCGATCGCCTTTTTTGGTCTCTGTGACAATAGATGGAACAGTTCTACCGCCCTCTGATGAGGCGATGATTTTTGCTTCGCCACCTTCCATGATAGCGACAGCGGAATTTGTTGTACCGAGGTCAATCCCAATGATTTTTCCCATAATACTCCTTCTAACTAATTGTTTATAAAATGTTGTATATCGGTGGAGCAGAAGTCGGTGCGGAGGGGGTGCAACGACCTTTTGCTCCAATCCAATATATACTAAATGTAAAGCAGACTTTACATTTTGTCAAGACCTATGCTTAATACAGTGAAAAATATCGTTCTAATATTGACAGACGTTACAAAATGTGGTAATATAAATATATTCTGAACCATATGGTTATCCCTAAGGAGGATTATCATGATACTGATTTCGACAGATGAAGCTAAGCAGAAGCTTCGTAACCTTGCCCAATACATACCTAATCAAGAGGAGATCCTCTATGATTTTGGTAGACTACTGGCTGATCGGCTGAATCCTGAGCTATACCCGATAGGATTTGTAATGACTTACGCCACGACACTTCATGATATGGAGACGGGTATAAGTGATGTCGACGGTAAGCCAATCCAAAGTCAATACGTTGGCTGCCGCCCAGTAGCATACGCGGTGTTGAGCAGTCTAATTGGTGGAATCGCTTCGGCAATATTCCCTGAAGAATTTGCCAAGGAAGTCATAGAGCAAGCTAAGGCCATTGGACAAATTAAGTAATATGTATCGACGGACCGCCCGAATGGGCGGTCTGTTTTAATTATGCCAAAAATCTATTTTCCGCTTGAGACTTTGACCTTAGCTGGGCGGATGACATTGCCGTCAAATTCATAGCCAGCTGAAATTTCTTCCGTGATTGTGCCCTCTGGCTGATCTGAAGAGACGTGTTCGATTGCTTCGTGGAAGTGTGGGCTGAACTCTGCGCCAACAGTTTGAATTCGTGTCAGACCTTCGCTCTCTAGTATATTTTCAAGTTGTTTTTCGATTTGTTTGATGCCCTGTGTCCAATTGTTACTCTCAAGTTCAGCTGGGACGTGCTTGGCTGCAAGCTGAAAGTTATCCAGCACAGGCAAGATCTCCATCATGAGATCGTTACTCGCCATCTTGATGAGCTTCTTTCGGTCTTCCTCGGTTTGCCGACGGAAGTTTTGAAAATCGGCTTGGGTTCGAAGCCAGCCAGAAGATAGCTCGCTGACTTTTTGTTCCAGCTCGGCAACATATTTCGGATCAATTTTTACATTTTTCTTCTTTGGCTCAGGCTGTACTTGCTCTTCGGTATTGTTTTTCATTTTATTCCTTTGTTATGAATTCTATTGTTTATGTTATTATAACCTTAAATAACATTTCGAGAAATTATGTTCAAGAGATTAAGCTGGAAAAATCTTTATTTTCCATTTCGGATCTTCACCCTGATCTCATGTCTTTTCTTATCAGGCACACTTCTCGCCTCGTTCGTAAATATTGATCTCGTGGCCTCTTGGCCAATCTTCGTATTTGGGGCGGTTGGTCTCATTCTGGTCGCTTTTATCAATTTTTTACTAAAGAACAAATTTATCGCTTTGTTCTCTCTAGGACTAGTTATTTTGCTTGGAGCGATGGCGTACTACGCTCATTTTGATCAAGGTTTTCCGCCCTGTACAAGTAATGGCGAAATCACATTTACTGGACGAATCGTCACGAAGCCCGAGATTGATTACAAACAGCAAAAGCTCGTTTTCGAGACAGAAATTTTCAATGCTACGACCCAGCGAAATCAATCAGCAAAGCTGCTTGTGACTTTGCCAAGGTTTCCACAATACCATTTTGGCGAGAAATTGGAAATCACCGCCGTGGTCGAGCAGCCCGTGATTCTCGATGGCTTCGACTACGCCGGCTATCTTAAGGGGAAGCTGGTCACAGGCACGGTGCGTAATCCCGCAAACGTCACATTTGTGGCCGCAAACTCTGGCTTCGGCTGGAAAATTGCCGAAGCCTTGTATGAAACCTCGACATATTTCGAGCAGGCATTAAACAGAGTAATTCCTGAGCCGCAAGCGTCACTCGCGGCAGGAATCTTGCTCGGCATCAAGCGAAATATCTCTGACGATTTCATGTCTTCGTTGCAAAAAACTGGTCTCACTCATATCATTGCGCTCTCGGGCTTCAATGTGACGATCATCATCGCCATTTTCATGAATCTGGTCTGCGTTTACTTGGGAAAGAAGAGGTCTTTTTGGCTCGGACTTCTATTTATCTTGGCATTTGTTGTCATGACTGGTGCTTGCTCGAGTGTGGTTCGGGCGGCGATTTTCTCAATGATGCTGATTTTTGGCAAGACGATCGGGCGAAGAGGGGATCAGACCAACTTGATGTTGGTGGCGGCTGTCGCGATGGTGCTTGCGAATCCGTTTATCATTCGCTCAGATCTTGGCTTCCAGCTTTCGTTTCTGGCTTTCGCGGGTCTGATTTACTTTTCACCAATTTTTGAGAAAATTATCGACAAATTCGATGGTCACAGAGTTATCTCAGATTTCTGGAAGCACAGCTTGGCCGAGACGCTTGGAGCTCAGCTGGCCGTCGCTCCCCTCATATTATTACAATTTGGCACTGTTTCCTTCATCTCGCCAGCGGCGAACCTGCTCGTGGTTTTCATCGTCCCATATGCAATGATTATGACATTTTGGGTCGGCGTTTCTTCGATGATTTATTATCCACTTGGTAAGATTGCCGCACTTCTGCTCTGGCCATTTCTCGAGTACATCATCGTCATCGTAAATTGGCTGGCTCGTTTGCCGATGGCCTTTTATCAGGTGGTCAAATGAAGAAGCTGACGCAGTTTATTTTGGTTTTTTTGTTAGTTTGTTGCGTCTTAATATTTACCGAAATTTCCAAGAAGCCAGCAATTGCTGGAGTTCAGATTTACTTTTTTGATGTTGGGCAGGGTGATGCAGCCTTAATCCAGGAGGGAGATCAGCAAATTTTGATAGATGGTGGTCCAGATGACAAAGTTTTGGCCGAGCTTGGTAGTGTGATGCCAGCAGGCGATCGCAAGATCGAGCACATGATTCTAACCCATCCACACGCTGATCATATTACAGGATTGAACCAGGTATTGGAGCGCTATGAAGTCGGCGAGGTGATCTCGACTGGCGTTGTCTCAACTTCGAGCTTGTATTTAGAATTTTTGGATAAAATTAAGACTAAGACTAAGAATAAGAAGATTCCTTTCAAGGTGCCAAAAGTCGGTGATGAGATTGCACCTTTTGCGGACGGCAAAATTGATTTCTTGTGGCCTGGAGACACTTATTTGTCGAAAGAGATCGATAATCTGAATAATTCTTCTGAAGTATTTCGATTCTGTACCTTCGATAGCTGTGCTTTATTTACCGGCGATATGGAGGTCGGCGAACGAGAGGAGATGATTGCATATTATATGAAGGAAAACAAACTAAGTGAGTTGCAGGCGCAGATTCTGAAAGTCGCGCACCATGGCTCGGAAAACGGCACAGGTGAAAATTTGCTGGAAAATGTGAAAGCAATCCATGCAGTCATCTCCGTCGGGCTCAATAATCAGTTTGGTCATCCGCATGAGGCGGCACTAACATTATTAAAAGAATATGGCCTGATTATTCATCGGACTGATCAAAATGGCACTGTCAGATTTATATTGAATAAGGATGGTGTTTTCCCAGAATAATTTAGCACGTCATTCCAGCCTGTAAGCTTGAGAGGTGGAATCCAGGAAGCTTTCCTTCAAATTGTATTCTGGATTCCGGATCGAGTCCGGAATGACAGATTTATTCCATTCCTCGCTTTTGTCGCATTTGTTTGATATAAAAAGAGTAATCCTAAAAAGAAAAATTCTAAATTGTAAGGAGCAACATGTCCGGACATAGCAAATGGGCGACCACTAAGAGAAAAAAAGCGGGGATTGATGCGAAGCGCGCAAAGCTCTTCACTAAGGCAGCTAAGCTGATCACAATCGCAGCCAGGGATGGTAAGAGCGGCGACGTCATGATGAATCCAGGGCTGCGTCTTGCAGTTGATAATGCGAAGGCCGCGAGCATGCCAAAGGAAAATATTGATCGTGCGATCAAAAAAGGTCTTGGCGGCGCAGAAGGCGGCGCGATGCTAGAGGAAGTCATCTACGAAGCATACGCCCCAGGTGGCACGGCGATACTCATCGAGTGTCTGACGGACAACAAGAATCGAGCGATCGGCGAAATTCGCGCGATCTTGAACAAAAAAGGTGGAACGCTTGCCTCTAGCAACAGCGTGAATTATTTGTTCAAAAAAGTTGGTCAGCTGCTTATCGAACAGGCCAAGAATACGCTCAAGGGCGAAGAGATGGAAATGGCAATTATCGAGTCTGGTGCTGATGATTTTTCTATTGAAGATGGGCTGATCATCGTTACTTGTGGCTTTACAGAGCTAAATAAAGTAAAGACAAATCTCGAGGCCGCTGGCATCAAAATCGATAGTGCTGAGATTGTTCATCAAGCTATGGTCTATAACGATGTGCCAGCCGACAAGGTTGCGCAGATCGAAACGATAATTGATTTGATCGACGATCTTGATGATGTGAATAATGTGTACTCAAACGCAAATTTGTAGCAAATATGGCCTATTCTGGATCCCAGCGAAGGCTGGGATCCAGGCGGAATATATAGATTCCCGATCGGGTCGGGAATGACAATTATCGGAGTTAATGCTTATGGCTAGAAGAATTCTGGGAATTGATCCGGGCACTGGCATTCTTGGCTGGGGCCTGATCGAAGTAAATGGGCAGAAGGTCACGCCACTGAAATATGGCTGTGTCAGGACGCCGGCAAACCATCCCAAGATGGATCGGCTTATTCACATTTTTCGTTCGCTTTCTGATATAATAGAGAAGAACAAACCAGATGAGGTAGCTATTGAAGAGCTATTCTTTTTCAAGAACCAGACCACAGTGATTTCGGTCGCTGAGGCGAGAGGCGTAGCGATTGTCGCGGCATTACAATTCGACATTCCTGTCTTCGAGTACACGCCACTTCAGATCAAGCAAGCGCTGACTGGATACGGCCGTGCCGACAAGAAACAGATGCAGGAAATGGTTCGCGTGATCTGTGGGCTAAAAGAATGCCCACAGCCAGATGACGCCGCAGACGCGATTGCGATTGCAATCTGCCATGGACAAACAAATTCAAAATTACAATAATTTTGAAATTTAATTATTTTTACAATTTGAAATTTTAATATTTATTTAATTAATTTAGCAATTATAAAATTTATCAATAAATGAATAAATTTCGCAATTACTAAATTACAAAATTTGAACGGAGGGGTTATGCCTGAGTTAAGACAAAATATTATCACTGGCGACTGGGTCGTCGTTGCGCCTGAGCGTGCAAAGCGTCCTCGCGATTTCGTAATTCCAAAAAGTGTTAAGATTGCGGATAAATCCAAATGTCCATTCTGTGTTGGGACAGATGGCTACAAAGCAAACGAGAAAATTCGTATGCATACGGCGCCTCATGTCTATGTGATCGAAAACAGATATCCAGCTTTTGTCATGGATGACACAGAGAAGAGCGTCAGAAGTTTTTATCCTGAGAGTGGCTTTTATCGTGCCAGAGCCTCTGTCGGAGACCATGAAGTTATTGTTGTGGAAGATCACGACACGCCATTATTCAAGATCCCAAAACTTATTTTGAACGAAATGATGGAAGTGATTCGCAGCCGCTATATCTGGATGAAAGAGCACGAAAAGGTAGTTTCAATCATGCCAATATACAATCACGGTGCTGAGGCGGGTGCTTCTATCGACCACCCTCATGCTCAGATTTTTGCCTCTGGTATTGTTTCTAATACTGTCGGACGCGAGATTGAGGGCGCGGATACTTACTACGGCGTCGCGGGTAACTGTGTGTATTGCGATATGATTGCGCACGAACAGATGGAAAAGGTTAGAATAGTATTTGAAAATGACAAATTTATTGCTATAAATTTTTATGCATCTAGATTCCCCTTCGAAACGTGGATTCTGCCGAAAAAACATGAGAGCCAGTTTGAGTTGACAACCAGAGAAAGTATGACGGAATTTTCGGACGCGCTTTGGGAAGTCCTGCGCATGATCGATAAGACACTTGAGAATCCACCATTAAACTTTTTTGTTCATACGTTACCAACGATTATCGAAGCCTCGGCTTCTTTTCACTGGCACCTTGAAATTGTTCCGCGAGTTTCTCGCTATGGTGGATTTGAACTTGGAAGCGAAGTTATTATTAATACTATGCCACCAGAAGAGGCTACTCATTACTTGAAAGGTTAAATATGAAATTTTTGATCATCACTATGGGCCCTGGCGAGACATCTCAAGGCGCCGCAATAGGAAAACATTTATTGGAAAAGAAAGAAGATGTTTCCTTCATTCTTCTGCTAGAAGAGAATCGACATTTCATCAATAATCTTTCTTGCCCGTTTTGGGTGACAAACAATGGCGATGAGGTGAAATCAATTATTTCAGAGGGAGGTTTTGACGTAGTGATTTTGTGTAATTCCAAGGCGATGTTTAAAGATGAGAAATTTCGCACCGAAGCCCCTCAAAACAAGCCTTATGTCGTTTCTCTTGACTCTAATTGGTTGTTCAATCAGCCGGATAGGTTTCCATATATACAGTGGATAGACAAGATATATTTGAATTTTCCGCTTGATGTATACAAAAATGGTCTTGTTGAAAATGGCGGGAACTATACCATTCCTGAAGAGGTTTCAAAAAAGATTTTGCCGATTGGCCTGGTTCCTTCATACAAGAAGCCAGAAGAAGCCGTGCTCTTAAATCTTCGTAAAGAAATTGGCCTTACTGAAGATCAAAAGCTCATTTTTTCATATATTGGTAGTGGGGTTACTCTGCGCAAAGATTTCTATGATAAGTATATCGCGGTTATGGATGAAGTTTATCTGCGACATGGCGATAAGGTAAAAGTTTTATTCCTGAGCGGCGAGGAGCCAGAGAAACCTTGGATTCAGCATCTAAAAATCAAAACAAATAGTGATGTGTTCTATCAATTATTGGCTGCTTCTGATATGGTTTTTCAGCATCAAGGATTAGGAACGCTTGAACAATGTATCTCTGCTGGAATTCCTGTTGTAGCAAACGTAGCTACACCTGCTCCAGAAGAGAAAATTCATGCACATTCGTGGGAGATTCAGCCTTTTGTGAAGGCTGGCCTTTGCAAGATGCATTTCTATGATGATGACGTGAATCTGATGTATAAGACTATCGAGTCCTTGCTCTACGATGAAGAGAAAAGAGCAGAAATGATCAAAAGTCAGAAAGAACACTATAGCTGTGGTGAAGAGGCTATATACCAAGATTTAAAAAAGTTGAACAAAGAGTAGTAGATGATTCCTAATAGGAGAACAAAAAATGAAAATTGCTATAGTTGCTCCAATCGCAATCAAAATTCCGCCGGATAAATATGGTGGAAGCGAATTCGTTGTGTACTACTTGACAGAAGAGCTGGTGAAGCGTGGGCACGAAGTCGATTTGTATGCGACTGGTGACTCCAAAACATCAGCGAATTTAGTCGGAGTTGTTCCTACCGGTCTGTGGAATACGCAGGATTTTAAAGATATACCTTCGTGTTGTCTCTCGATGCTCTATCAGCTAGTCGATAGTGGGAAGAAGTATGACGTCATCCATGAACACTTGGGGCCCTATGGGACTGTCCTCTCGCGATTGACTTCGACTCCAGTTTTGACCACTTTACACACGCCAGTTACAAGGTGTCGTGCTAAGCTTTATGAGCAGGTAAAAGATAATTTTTATCTTGCATCGATTTCTGACAATCAACGTAAAGATTATCCTGATCTCAACTATATAGATACCGTTTACAACGGTGTTCCAGTAAATGATTATGAATTCTCGAGCGAGTCTGGGGAATATCTTTGCTTTCTCGGCCGTTTTGATAATATCAAAGGTGCGAGAGAGGCGATTGACCTTGCTCTTGCGACTGGCGAAAAGTTGGTCATGGCCGCGAAAATCGAGGACGAAGAATATTTCAAAAAATACGTTGAGCCAAAAATCGATAATGAGAAAATAGTTTATATTGGCGAGGTAGATTTCAAACAGAAGGTTGAGCTATTGAAAAATGCAAAAGCTCTCGTCTCTTTGATTAATTGGGATGAGCCTTTTGGCTTAGTGGTACCAGAGGCAAATGCTTGTGGTACACCTGTGATCGTAAATCCACGTGGCGCCTTCCCTGAGCTAGTAGAGGATGGCTTAAACGGTTTCATTACTGATGGTTCGCCTGAAAGTGCGATCGAAGCGGTTGGAAAAATCAGCCAAATTGATCGAGCCAAATGTCGCAAATTTGTTGAAGAGAAATTTTCCATTGAGAAAATGGTGGATAATTATGAAGCAGTTTATAAAAAAATGGCAGGTATAAAAAATGAAAAAGCTTAGGATAGCCCAATACGCACCACTTTGGGAATCAGTTCCACCGAAACTATACGGTGGAATTGAAAGAATTGTTTATAATTTGCTCGAAGGTCTTTCGAAGCGTGGTCACGAAGTTACTTTATTCGCATCAGGCGACTCCACAAAGGAATTTCCTTTGGTTTCGGTTTGCCCAGTTGCGCTATTCCGCGATACTACGGTCAAGAGACCGCAGGCATATAATTATCTGATGCTCAAAAAACTTCTCGACATGCACGGAGATTTTGACGTAATACATGATCATACTTTTTATGAGCCTCTGATCCTGAGTCAAGTTATCAAAACGCCGATGGTTCATACTCTCCATTTGGAGGTTGCAAAAGAAATGAAGGAGCTTTTTGATCTGTGTAATAACGTGGAATACGTTGCTATATCTGAAAATCAGAAGCAAGTTTCAAACATGGCAAATGCAACGGTAATACACAATGGCGTAGATACTTCATTGTATTATTGCAATGAGAAGCCAAAATCTGATTATGTTGTCTGGCTCGGCAGAATTTCTTATATCAAAGGCACCAAAGAGTCCATTCTTGCAGCGAAAGAAGCTGGTGAAAATATAATCCTTGCTGGAAAAATAAACAAGGAAGACGAGGAGTATTATCAGCAGCAAATCAAACCTTTAATTGATGGTGAAAAAGTGAAGTTTATTGGTGAAGTTGATGATCAGGCAAAATCAAAGCTTCTAGGAGATGCAAAGGCTCTGCTCAATTTGATAAATTGGGATGAGCCATATGGCTTGGTGCCTGTTGAGGCCATGGCCTGCGGCACGCCAGTTATCACTACAAGACGAGGTGCTATGCCGGAGGTTGTCAGCGACGGTGTGAGCGGCTATGTTGTAAAAGACTGGCAGGAAGCTGCACTTCGCCTGAAGGATATCGATAAGATTTCTAGACGTGAGTGCAGAGTTTGGGTGGATAATAATTTCAGCCTAGACAAAATGATTGACGGCTATGAAAAATTGTATTATGAAATGATAGTTTAATATAGAAAACAAGGCAACAAATGCAAAGCAAAAAATATGACATCTTGATAGGAATTCCTAGCTATAATAACGCTAAAACTATCGGATTTGTTGTTGACCAAATCGCACAAGGGCTTGGGAAATATTTCCCCGACCTGAATTGTGCAATTGCGAATTCTGATGGAGGTTCGATAGACGACACTGTCAAAAACTTTAACGCTGTCGAAACGCCAGCGAATGTTGATAAAATCTCTATCGAGCATGTTGTCATTTCTGGCAAAGGGGATGCGATAAGAGAAATATTGAAGCAGATTGTTGCTGAACAAGCGGGCGCTGGCATGATCATTGACGCCGATATCAGAAGTGTTACGCCAGAATGGGCAAAATACTTGTTGGACCCTGTTGTTCATGAGGAGTATCACTATATTTCCCCAAACTATCTTCGTGATAAATACGATGGTACTATTACCAGAAATTTAGTTTACCCAATGACAAATTCTCTTTTTGGTGGGGACATACACCAGCCAATTGGTGGCGATTTTGCATTTTCTCTCCGATACGCTGAAACGATTTTGGCAAAAGATGTTTGGGAAACAAATGTGGCGAAGTACGGAATCGATATTTTCTTAACCACAACGGCGATTTGTGAGGGGTTCAAGATTGGCCAAGCAAATCTTGGAGCAAAAATTCATGACCCGAAGGATCCTAGAGGCCTAGGGCCGATGCTTTCTCAGGTTGCTAGTGTTGTTTTTGAACTTGTTGGGCAATATCAGGATGTCTGGAAAAAGGGAAAAAGAATCCATCCAGTACCAATCGTCAATATGCCCATTACACTTGATGTCCCTCCGATAAAAATAAATACGAACAACCTTATTCATGAATTTCGTCGGGGTATCAAAAGATATCGGAAGGTTTATCTTGATTTGTTGTTGAAAGAGGACTTTGAGGAGCTGTACCGAATCGCAAATCAGAAGCCTGCAACGTTTGCATTTCCGATCAAATTTTGGGTGAAAATGGTTTTTGATTTCGCAGTGAAATATAATCAAAGTCCAATCAGCAAAGATGAGCTGATGAGTGTATTCACTGTTCTCTATTATGGTCGAGTCGCCGGGTATTCTCTGGAGGTGAAAGATATGACTTCCGCACAAGCAGAGGAACATACGCAGAAAATCGCAGCAGAGTTCCGAGTTCAGCTGCCATATATGCTAAAGAGATGGCTTCGTATCAAAGAATCTAATCTTGACTGGTTCAAGCGAAATACTTTCCATTACAGTACGTTTTCGCACATTGCCAAGCTTGTTAAATTGAAAGAGCAGAAGAAGCTAACGATTGCTGTAGCTCTCCCAACAAAAAATGAAGCTGAAACCATCGGCTACATTGTCGAAATGATCAAGGAAAATTTTATTACAAAAAATAAATTGATTGACGAGTTTATCGTTATTGATAGCGGTTCTACTGATGGTACGATTGATATCGTAGAAAAACTTGGAGTCCCAATATATCAAACAAAGGACGTGCCTATCTCGACAGATAGGAGCGCTGGTGGTTGGGGTAAGGGCGATAACCTTTGGAAAAGTCTCTTTATCGTCAAATCGGATATTATTTGTTGGGTTGATACAGACATTCGAAATTTCGATCCGAGATTTATCTATGGCTTGCTCGGTCCGCTTCTCACGAACGATGAGATTGGCTTTGTGAAGGGTTTCTACCGAAGACCTCTACAACTTGGTGATAGTCTGAACAGCAGCGGTGGGGGACGTGTCACTGAGCTTACTGTTAGACCACTTCTGAATACTTTCTATCCTGAGCTATCCAAACTTATTCAGCCGCTTTCAGGGGAGTACGCTGGTCGACGAGAAGTTCTCGAGTCTATTCCTTTTTGTATCAATTATGCGCTTGAAACATGTATGATGATCGATATTTATACAAAATATGGTTTGGACATCATTGCTCAGTCTGATCTGAAGATTCGTGTTCATCGAAATCAGTCGCTTGCGAGCTTGAGTAAGCTATCCTTTGGTATCATGCAAGCTGTTTTCAATCGCCTTCACATACATGGTAAGGTGCGTTTGCTTGATGAGCCTGTGTCTGAGGATGATATCTATACTTTCAAAAGTATCAAAATCCTAGAATCTCAGCTACCTGCGATCAATGAAGTTGCAGAATATCGGGAGAAATTTGCTGATCGTAAGCCCCGCTGGCCGATTGATAAGGCGAAGTTGCATGAATAATTTAACTTCGAAAATACTTTTTAGCGACCTAGATGGGACCTTTCTTGACCATCATGATTACTCGTTTGAGAGATCATATGAAGCTCTGAACACCTTTCTTGAGCAAGGCAACGAAGTGGTTTTTGTAACAAGCAAGACAGCAGCAGAGGTTTTTGCCCTTTTTTCTGCTCTCAAAGAAAAGGGTTTGAAAAGAAAATTATCATTTATTGTTGAGAATGGTGCTGCAATATATTTGTCAGAGGAGGTTGCTGATCAGGTAGATCTAGACAAATATGATGAGGTCTCGAGAAAAGACTATTTAGGCTACATTATCCTGAGCTTTGGCCGTGCTGACTATTCTAGCCTCCGAAGTGTTTTAAAAAAAGAGGTTGAACCAAGGATAGGAAAGATAGTTTATGGCTTTGGAGATTTTTCCGATCAAGCACTATCCGAGCTGACAGGTCTGACTCTTGAGCAGGCTGCGCTGTCAAAAAAACGAGATTGCGACGAGCCATTTTATATCGAAAACGGTCTGGATGCAGACTATGATTTTGCGAAGCAGATAATCACTGATCACGGTCTTCACTATCATCGTGGTGGTCGTTTCGCTCATATCTCAATCAAGCAGGACAAGGGATCGGCAGTAAAATTATTTATTAATATCGTAAAGCAAATTGCACCCGGAATAATTACATACGGTGTCGGCGATGCTCCAAACGATGTCAGTTTTTTGCAGGTATGTGACAAGGGTTTTCTGCTGAGTGGCTCGACAAAAGTTCCCGAAGTATTGCCTTCAAATATTCGTAACATTGAAAAAGTTGGTCAAGCTGGTTTTGCGGAAGTAGCAAAGGTAATTAGTAGATAATTATTAAATATAATCTTGGGGTTACAATGGATGAGTTGTCTGAAAAGATAGCAGAAGTAGAGAATTTTTTGAAATCAAGAAAAGATCTAAGTGGATACGATATTCTTGACGTTCGAAAACAGGCCGAACAAAAATACCATCGGGCAGTTATCCGAGGTAAGCTAGGCGGACAAGACATTACGGTACGATATGTGCTGAAGGTCAATCCAGGAGACTACATAAACTTTGCTAACGAGATATCAATCCTGAGAGCTCTAGAGTCCGTTGGGTCATCTCATCAGCCTCGAGTGCTGGACTGTAGCGCAGAGAAACTTTGGATTATTCAAACTCTTGTCCCTGGCGATAAGGCAGGTACTTCCTTTAAGTTCACTCAGGATTTTATAGACAAAATTGATCCTGCCAAGTTAGTTCCGATTTTTGACGCATTCTTTGCGGCAAAGCCGAGCCTTACAGAGCGCCCCTACAAAGCCTTTGATTTTTATAACAAAAGATATGATCATTTCAAAGCAGAGTGGCCAAACAATGATTTTACTGTACTAGATAAATGGAAGAGCTTTGCGAACAGCAATCTGGAAGGCTATTTGAAAGAAAATATCGGACTTTCTCATGCTGATATGAATCCGGGCAATATTATTTATCAGGATGACAAAGTCACTGGCATCATTGATTGGGAACTTTCTTGCTACGACAGCCGTTGGCGTGACTTTGCAGACGTGTATGTGTGCAGTATTCTTTATCCCGAATGGCAGAAGAGATTCGTTGAAAAACTTAATATAGCTGCTAAAGAATTGCCATTTTTCCATTTTTACGTCTTCTACTATTTGGCAGACACTATCTGTAATCTAAATATCATGATCAAGAATGATAAATCAGAAATATATCGTAGCGGTCATATGACAAAAGATGAAATTTCGCACTTACTAGAAGCCTGTCTCGCTGAGCTAGAAAAAATTAAACTTTAATAATTTCAATGATTTCATATCTAAAAGGAAAAGTTGTTTTGGCTCGATGGGGCGTCTTGATCGTTGAGACTGGCGGCGTCGGTCACAAGGTGATCGTCAGCCCACAGATTGAGATCAAGCCAAACATTGTCGATCTGCAGGAGCCGATCGAGCTTTTTGTTCACGAACATATCCGCGAAGATGCCGATGATCTTTATGGCTTTATTTCCTATGAAGAGCTGGAGCTTTTCGAAAGATTGATCTCGGTAAATGGTGTCGGCCCGAAGGCGGGAATGGCGATCATGAGCTCAGGCAAGGCAGATGAGATCGTGCGCGCGATCATCTCTGACAATCTCGGTTTCTTTACCGCGATCTCTGGCATCGGCAAGAAAGCAGCTGCCAAGATAATTCTTGATCTCAAATCTAAGCTTTCTGGAGATAGAAGCGTCAATATTCTTTCTGGCGACTCGGCAAGCGAAGACCTGACTGAAGCGCTACAATCTCTTGGCTACAAACAGGCAGAAATCATGTCTGTGATTGGCAAAATCCCGTCTACTGCCGAAACTCTCGAAGACAAGATGAAGTGTTGCCTCAAAAACTTGGCAAAATAATTTTGTATATTTCGCATATCTATTTTCGTGTATAATTAATATATTGTCTGTTATTAGCTAGGAGGGAAAATGAGATCTACTGTAATAATTTTGATTACCATCGCTATCACGGCGGCTGTTTTTGGCTTTGGGACTCAATATTTGATGAACCAATATTCTGGCCGACTCACAAAGGATCTCGAAAAGCAGGTAAATGATCTAGGCAAGCAGGTAAATGAGCTGAATCAAGTCACTACTGGAAGCACCGTAAAATAAATGAAATTTAAATTAATAACTTGCGAGGGAAAATGAAAAGAATCTGGATTATTGTCATCACTGCGGTGGCGACAGCAGCGATTGTTGGCGGCGGAACTTGGTATCTGATCGATAGCCATGCAAAGAAGGACAAGGATAAGTTACAAACAGAGCTCGACACTCTAAATCAGAGACTTGCAGATGAAGCTGCGACTAGTGGAATAGCGGTGACGAGTGGAACAACGGCTGCTGATCCAATAGCTGGTTGGAAAAACTATTTTAATCAGAAATATGGCTATACAGTCGACGCTCCCGCAGAATATAATGTCGAGTTTGAATGTGGAGTGGGCGCTACCAAGTACGATCAGCTCTGTGCTACAAGGACTGACAACGATGGGTTGAATCTAAATAGTTTGTATCTCGATCAAAAAACTACAACAAACGCTATTGAGATAAAATTAGGTGGTATGATTTTTGATTTTAATCTTCCTGCGGGTGAGACTGATCCATTAGGAATGATTCGTGCTTTAGTTCCGTCCTCGAAATTTCAAAAAATATCTAATACAGTTTTTAAGTCTGTAACAGTCGGAGATGTACTTGGTTACTCTAGGCTTGCATCATATTATGTTGAGCAGAATAAGGAGGGTGTTGAATATACCGAGGATTATTTCTTTGTAAATGGCACCAATCTCTATCGCGCGCAATTAAGATACATTGGCGCAAAAGATCATGAAGACGAGATGAAGGCAAATATGGCTGTCGACAGAAAAATATTATCAACTTTTGCATTTGTTCAGTAAACAATTAATCATTTGACCAATCAATCCTCGCAAGGGGATTTTTTGGTATTTGTACCCAAGGCTAGTATTGTGAACTCTTTTTGATATAATTGCCCTATGGCGAACACCAACTACAAGAAAAAAGCTCCGAAATCAAACAAAGATGAGAATTTTGAGGTTGATTTGGCGACGGAAAATATTGAGAGCTTGAGTACGGTGAACGAGATTGAGGAAGACGATAATCTCGACAATTCTCTGCGACCAAAGAAGCTGACGGACTATGTCGGGCAAATTGAAATCCGTGAAAATCTCGAGATTTTTCTTGGGGCAGCCAAGAAACGTGGTGAGCCAGTCGAGCATATTTTGCTATATGGTCCTCCAGGACTAGGAAAAACGACGCTTGCCCATATCATCGCGAACGAGCTTGGCACCAATCTGCGCATTACTTCGGGACCAGCTATTCAGCGAGCAGGGGACTTGGTCTCTCTTCTTACTAATCTGAGTGAAGGGGATGTCTTATTTATTGATGAAATTCACAGACTAAATAGAAATTTAGAGGAAGTTTTGTACTCGGCGATGGAAGACTACGCTGTTGATATTATTCTCGGTAAAGGTCCATCGGCCAAGAGCATGCGGATAAACTTACCACACTTCACCTTTGTCGGCGCGACGACCAAGTTTGGGGCGCTTTCTTCGCCACTTCGCGATCGCTTTGCTGTGGTCCATCGTCTAGAATTCTACAGTGAAGCAGAGCTTTCTCAAATCATTGATCGCTCAGCTCGTATCTTAAATATCGAAATTGACGATGGTGGGATGACGGAGATCGCTACTAGATCACGCAAAACTCCGCGAATTGCCAACAGGATCCTGAAGCGAGTTCGTGATTTTGCTGAGTTTAAGCACTCGGGCAAAGTTGATAAGCAAATTGCCGAAGATGCAATTTCAAAGCTTAATATTGATACGATCGGCCTAGATCGTACTGACAGAGATTATCTGATGATGATTATCGAGAAATTTGCTGGCGGACCAGTGGGCCTCGAAACTATCTCAGCAGCGCTATCTGAAGATCGTGATACAATTGAAGATGTGATTGAGCCCTACCTACTTCAGCTCGGCTTTATCAATCGAACAAATCGTGGTAGAATAATTACAAGTTCGGCATATAAACATTTGGCGATTAAAGACTCGAGAAATCAAACGACTCTTTTTTAATAACTACATGGTGTCTGAAAACAAAAAAATCTTGGTCCATACCTGTTGCACGGCTTGCGCTAGCCACGTTTTTTCTGAGCTCACAAAGGCGGGATTCACACCTATTGCTTGGTTTTATAATCCACAGATTGATAGCTTGGAAGAGTATGCGAAGAGACTATGGGACCTTGAGAAATATTGCGAAGAGAACGAGATTAAGCTAATAATCCCTGAGCATGAAATTGCGGAATTTACTAATTCGATTGCTCCATACAAGGACAAAGAGTCACTGAAATATATTTCTGATCATGATCGTTACCAGCGAAGACGTTGCCAATTATGTAACTCTTTGTTGATACAGAGGATGATCGAACAAGCGAAAAAGATGAAAGCCAGCTTTTTTACGACGTCAATGCTTTGCTCACCATACAAGAATCATGATGAGATTATCGAGGTGGCAAATGAGAAAGCTCTGGATTATAACCTAAATTTTTATTATCAAGATTTTCGCAAAGGATTTTGGATGGGGCGAAATTATGCAAGAAATCACTCAGTCTATGTATCGTCATTTTGTGGCTGTGCTGAGTCGAAAAAAGAAAGGAGACTTGAGTAATGAATAGTGTATACGTTGGTTTTTATACTGCTTTTATTTTAGCTTTCATTATTTTTAGCGTAGCGGGTATTTACCATTTATGGAGATTTGGGTACTCTGGCGATCTTTCAAAAATCATTATTGTTATATATTCTGTTGTTTCCTTGGCGGTAGTTGTTACCTCCGTCGTCATTATCAGCTTTAGAGCTTTTGGAGGATAAATGCCAACACAAGACAAGTACTTTCCAAGTCAGGAAAAGGGCGAGAAAGTATTTTTGCTAGTCCGCAAACATTGGTGGAATTATATTCCTTTTGCGATTACTGGAATACTGATGATTTTGCCAATTATTGCAGTTTTCATGTATTGGTCCGCGAATTCTGCTGATATTCCATATGAGACTGGTACTCTGATCATCGGCGGCCTTACGATCTATACAATGTTTATTTTGTCTGTCCAGCTTATTGGCTTTATTAGCTATTATCTTGATGTTTATATCGTCACAGATCATCGGATTGTGGATATTGACCAAGCAGGATTATTTAATCGCAAAATTTCTGAGCTACATCTTCATCAAGTTCAGGACGTGAATGCGCAGGTTAAGGGGATTTTTGCAACGCTATTACACTTTGGCGATGTAAATATTCAAACAGCAGGGGAGCGAGAAAATTTTATTTTTTCGGCAATACCAAATCCTTATACAGTTGCAAAGCAGATCATTAATCTTCATGAAGCCCATATTGAGCCATTGACCGAGGAGGGTGCTCCAGCTCCAGAGGCAGCCGATATCAGTAAGCAGGCTGAGCCTGATCGGGGCATGGACATTGATGATATTGAATCTCAGGCCAGAGAGCTGCTCAGTCAGACGACTATGGCAGATAGGCTAAAAAGTGGCGGACTTGTACAGTCAAATCTAACGGTGCCTGCACCAGGCTCATTTGTTGCCAGTAGGGATGCAGCACCAACTGAGGCTAAGGTGGTATCGAAGAGTGGCGAAGCTCCAGCCGTCGCACCGCAAAAGGTTGATTTGAATAATAACGAAATAGAAGAGGGTGAACTAACCGAGGGGAAAGAAGTTGATTTAAAATAAGGAAATGGATGAATCTTTCTGATTTCGATTACGAACTGCCAGAAAAACTGATAGCCGATTACCCCGCTGAACCAAGAGACGAATCTAGACTTTTGATTCTTGATAAAGTTAACCACAAAATTGTGCATGATAAGTTTTTTAATCTAAGCAAATATCTCCGGGCGGGAGATATTTTGGTCCTGAATAATTCCAAGGTTTACCCGGCCAGACTTGTAGGGCAAAAGAAGGAAACTGGCGGAAAAGTCGAAATATTACTAAATCACGAACTCATTGACGGCGAGTGGGAAGTCCTTGGTAAAGGTTTGAAAATTGGGGCAACAATCGTTTTTGACGGCTCTTTGCTCGAATGCGTCGTCAACGCGCAAAATGATAATTGTTATACGGTAAAATTCAATCTCGATTGCGAACCTTTTTTTGATGAAGTCGAAAAGATCGGCAACGTGCCAATTCCTCCATATATTGAGAGTAAACGAGATGTTAGCGATATTCGTAAGAAGGCAGACAAAGAAAATTATCAGACCGTCTATGCCAAGGAGCGCGGAAGTGTTGCTGCACCTACTGCTGGGCTTCATTTTACTGAAAAAGTTTTTTCTGATCTTCGCGAGCGTGGCGTTGACGTCGAGGAACTGACGCTTCATGTTGGGCTTGGAACTTTTGCACCAGTCAAAGTCGATGACATTACAAAGCATCAAATTCATCGCGAGTTCTTCTCAATCCAAAAGGATGTTGTCCGAAAACTGATTTTAGCCAAGAAGACTGGCCACCGAATCGTTACCGTTGGGACAACGTCGACACGAGTGTTGGAGTATGTTTTTTCTGATGAAAAGATCCTTGGTTCGTTGAATGAATCTTCTGCAAGTACAATTTCAGGCTGGACGGACATTTATATTTATCCGGGCTACAAGTTTAAGATTGTTGATGGGATTGTTACAAATTTTCACTTGCCAAAATCAACTCTAATCATGCTTGTATCTGCATTTGCCGGTTCCGACAACATCAAAGCAGCTTATCAAGAAGCTATTAAGAATGAATATCGCTTTTACTCGTACGGCGATGCAATGATAATTATCTGACGTATAAATCGGAGGGTGCATGAAGAAGGTTTATGTCCTGATTCTGCTGGTGGCTCTGTTTTGTAGTCTAAGTCCGAATTTTTCTGTCCATGCTGCAACGGCTGGTTTGCAGATCAACGAAGTCTATTATGATACTGTTGGAACTGACTCCAAAGAGGAATGGATCGAGCTGTACAATCCGACTGATCTAGATCTCGATTTATCGGGGTATGAACTCAAATCAAATGAGCCTGCTCCTTTCATCATTGTCTCCGGAACAATAAAGGCCAAATCATTTTTTGTTATTGCCAGAAATACCGCAGGTTTTCATACTTTGTATGATCTTGATCCTAGTATAGAGGCAATGACAATTAATCTCTCAAACGATGGTGACTATGTGGTACTTTTGGACCCTGCAGGAGCCGAAATAGATTCTATAGCGTGGGGCAACTCAGCTTACCCGGGTATCATTTCAAGCAAAGTTGTCAAAACTGGTCATTCGCTTGAACGAAAGATTCTTGGATTCGATTCCGATGATTGTTCAGTTGATTTTGTTGAGATTCCTGTGCCGTCCCCATTTGCAAAGTATGAAAAGCCCACTTACTTGGATAGCGTTGAGCTCTCTGAGGTTTTGGCATATCCTGCTGATGAATCAAGAGAAGAATTTATTGAGCTTCATAATAAAACCGCCATCGCCGTTGATCTAAGTGGCTGGGTTGTTGATGATGAGGAGGGCGGTAGCAGTGGCTACACTATACCGAAAGGAGTTCGGATTGAGCCAAACGGTTATCTGGCATTTTATCATAGTATGACCGGAATATTCTTAAATAACGACACCGACAGTGCTCGTCTTCTTGATCCAAATGGAGATCTCAAATCGTCTGTGACCTATGATAAAGCGAAGAAAGATCTCGGATATGCGCTATTTGATGGAAGCTGGAGATGGACAGCGCAGCCGACACCGGGAAATGAAAATCAATACAAGGAAGCTGTCGTTGCTATTAGCTCAGGATCCAGTCCTTCATCTGCCAGCATCGCTAGCACAAATGGCGCCACAACAGTTGACGGGAGAGTGACGGCATGGCCGGGTGTTCTTTCTGATCAGATATTCTATCTGTCTACTGGGTCAAAGGGTTATGAAATATACAATTACTATGGTGAATTTCCAGAGCTGAAACAGGGTGATTCGGTCAGCGTCTCTGGCTCACTCACGGCGGCTAATCGAATAAAGATTAGCTCAAGTAGCGCTGTGAATCTGAAGTCTGGCGAAATTCCTGTTTCCCCAATATTGCTATCGATATCAGATATCGGCGAGAGATACACGGATCAATATGTCCAAATTCAAGGTCGAATTTCAAAAACTTCTGGCGACACATTCTATGTGGCAGATCTGGTAAGTGCCACGGAGATTAAGATTTTAATTCGTGAATCGACCGGTATCGATAAGCCTCCGATGAAAGTCGGTGATATCTTCAAGGTCGCCGGGATCGTTTCTTTATACAAAAATGAGTACAGAATATTGCCATTTAGGGCGGAAGATGTTACAATTTCAACTTCAGACTACACGGGATCGGGCATTTTGCCTGTCGCGGGCGGAGATGAAAAAGTAGTATTAATTATTTCGTCATTACTCTTTATAATATGGAATTTATTTCTCACAACGAAGAAGAAACAAAAGAATTTGCCGAGAACTTTGCCAAGATGGTAAAACCTGGTCAGATTTTGGCGTTGAAAGGGGACTTGGGTAGTGGCAAAACGACTTTTACGAAATATTTGGCAGCTGCTCTTGGCGTCGAAAAGATCGTGACTAGTCCTACATTTGTGATCTTAAAAAAATATCCAATATTAAAGTCAGACAGATTTAATCAGCTTATTCATATCGATTGCTATCGATTATCATCACCAGAAGACTTGGAGTCGATTGGTTTCTTCGAGTTTCTTGATGATTCAAAAAATCTTATTGTGGTTGAATGGCCAGAGACTGTCATTTCAATCTTGAAAAATAAAGTTCAACTCCTAGAGTTTGAATATATTTCAGAGACAGAACGTAAAATAACGGAAGTAGCTTAGAGATGTATTTGAAAATAGATACAACTAGCAATGAAAATGTAATTGAAATTTTGGATGAAAAATTTCAGATTACTGATAAGCATGAGAAGACGATGGCTCGAAATGAGTCAGAAATTATGCTTTCTTGGATTGATGAAATTGTTGGTGAAAAACTACACTCTATTCGCGGAATCGTTGTTTGCATTGGCCCTGGCTCTTACACAGGAGTTCGAGTTGGCGTAACTATAGCAAATTCGATGGCGTTCTCTTTGAATATTCCGATTTTAGGGTATAAAATAGGTGAGTGCATTAATTTTATCGGGCTCAAAGAGGGTTCTTTTGGAGCACCCGCAATACCATATTACGAGCGTGAACCGCTTATTACTAAGCCAAAAGCTAGACTGTAACTAACTAATTTGCTAAACTAATCTCAGAATTACTATGGATCAAATAATGGAACCTAAAGATATGTCTCAGACACCAAAGAAGACTCGTTTTTACAAGACTAAAGCCGGAAAAATTACATTTATCTCTCTTGGCGTAATCATCATTGCTCTTGCCTACTTTCTCGCTAGCGCGATGTTCTCTGGTTCGAAAATTTTTCAAAATGGAATCACTGGCACGGGAATACTAAAAACTTTATACGGTCAGCAGGATCTCAAGGAAACTGATGGACGTACTAATATTTTGTTTTTGGGAATGGGTGGAACAAATCATCCAGGCGGTACGCTCTCCGACTCAATCATAATCCTGAGCGTGAAAAAAGCCGATAAGAAAGCGGCCATGATCTCAATTCCTCGTGATCTGCAGGTTTCAATTGCTGGCTACGGAAATCAGAAGATCAACGCAGCTTTTGCCGATGGTTACAACGCATACATGACGAAAAATTGTAATACGAAAAATGCCGCAAAGTGCAAGGATGAAGCACTTGCTGCTGGAGCGAAATTGTCCGCTGATACTATTTCCAAAACTCTGAACATGCCAATCCACTACACTGCAACTGTTGAATTTACAGGCTTTGAGAAAATCATCGATCAGCTCGGTGGCATTGACGTACATGTCGACAAAGCGATAGTTGACAAAAATTTCCCTGCCGACAACATGGTTGATTTCGTCACTTTCAAGGTAGCGGCTGGTGATCAGCATTTTGATGGTAAAACTGCGCTAAAGTATGCACGCTCTCGTGAATCAACTTCTGATTTCGATCGCGCGGCTAGACAACAGAAAATCATATCTGCAATCAAAGATAAAGCCATGAAATCTGGCTTGATAGCTAATCCAAAAAAGTTGTTAGATATCATAAGCGCACTTAGCGATAGCGTCAGAACCGATTTGTCGCCAGCTGAGCTAAAAGCAGTCATTAGCGCCATGGGTGATATTTCAAGCGAAAATACGATTTCAAAAGTCTTATCAAACAGTCCTGATGGTGATTTGATCGATTTCACTGATCCTACGGATAAGCTTTACTATTTGAAGCCAAAAGATGGCAATTTCCTTCACATCCAAGAGGAGCTAAAGAACATCTTTTCTGTTGGCTTGACTTCGGGCTCGACAGTTGTCAAAGTTGAAACGCCGGCTAAGCTTGAGATTCTGAACAGTACTAAAACCGTTGGCCTAGCCTCAACAGTTTCGAAGGATCTACAATTGGAAAAAACACTGACAATCACATCGGTCGGCAATAGCAAAGAAGTTGTCGATAAAACCGTAATTTATGATTATTCAAACAACGCCAAGAAAGAAGCAATTGCTTTGCTTATGGCCAAGTATAATTGTAGTGTTGTTTTAAAAACAAAATCATCCGCTGAAGGGCCAGACCTTCAATTAATTATTGGCAGCGACTACAAAGCACTGTCTGAAAAGTAGGCTACATGACCTTTTTTCACAATCCAGTCGTCCGAAAAATTATTCTTACACTGATTTTGGCTTGGGGATTTCTTACTTTTTATTTACAGAACAGTGGGGTCACAACCCTGATTGTCCTTATTTCCATAATCTCCTTAGTCGGCCTTGTTTCAATTTGGCGGGAGAGCTCTGCAATTTTTATATTGATCCTGATGTCCTTCATTGTTTCTTATGCTCTTTACATATTTCTCTTTCAGCTCGCGCTACCAGTTTGGATTGTGATGCTTGCGATTTTGCTCATCTTTGGCTATCTTTTTTCCTACACCGAGCACCGCATTGGAATTTTGGGCAAGAAAAGGACAATTTATCTAGTACTTTTTTCGTTAATTGTTCTTGAAGCATTCCTGATTTTAAGCTATTTTTTGATTAATCCGATCAGTCAAAGCCTTATTATTTCGGCGATTTGCTACCTTTTTGTTGGTTTTTGTTATACGATTCTTGCGAAGCACACCGACAATAGCTTTATCACTTATGTTGTTTTTACTTTTGTCGCTATCGTCCTTGTTTATCTGACCTCTAGCTGGGGTGGCCTTGTCTAGAATAATTTATTGAACTATAATCTATCTAATTAAGATCAGGAGTAAAAATGGATATTAAAAAAGTAAATCTTGCTGGTTTGAAAATCAAGAAGGTTGATTTATCAAAAGTGCACGCTGCCACGAAGAATTTGGCATCAAAGACAAAAGACATTCATAAAAGTTCACGCGAATATTGTGAAAACCTTTCAGAAAGCTCTGGTTTCAAGGTTTTTGTGAAAACTTTAAATGTTGTTGCAATCATCATCATGATCGCTATAACCTATTTTGCGGTGCTTATCTACGGTTACAGGTCAAAAGATGCTGATGTGAAAGCAGTTGCAAAAGTAGTTCCATATCCAGTCACACTTGTTAACTATGATGCGGTCACCTATGCTGAGCTTACTCATGAGGTTGGCTACGTTCATCATTACTACAATTATGCGCAAGCAGGCATCGAGGATTATACTCAGATTGATCAGCAGATTTATGATGATTTGGTCTCTAACAAAATAGTCAACTACGAAGCAATCATTCACCATGTCAAAGTGACAAAGGCTGATGAGGATGCTGCAATCAATGCGATCATTGAAGGTGCCGGTGGCCAAGACAAATTTGAGAAAGCTTTGACTGATATGTACGGACTTACACCAAAACAGTTCCGCAAACTCGTGCACGTTCGTCTTGTCCGTGAAGGCTTGGACAAAGCTGTGATCACTCGTGTAACTGCAAGTCATATATTGATTCTCGCTGATAGTTCAGCAACTCCAGATGCCGTAGCCGCTGCCAAAACCAAGATCGATGCGATTGCCGCTGAGATTAGTGCCGGGCTAAGCTTTGCTGATGCGGCCAAGAAATATTCAGAAGATACCTCCAGTGCTACAAATGGTGGATTACTAGCTCCATTTGCTAAAGGTGAAATGGTAGATGCTTTCTCCGATGCAGCTTTTTCTGCTAAAGCAGGCCAAGTGTCTGCCCCTGTTCGAACTGAATACGGCTGGCATCTTATTCTAGTCGAATCAAAAAGTGGTTCGATCGAGGAGAAATTTACTGATTGGATCGATAGCATAAAGAAGAAAAGTCTTATCTTGAAGTTCTATGCGGTATAATACCAAAAAGACCCTGATTTTTGTCTTGGCAATCGCCGCTATTGTGCTCGCACTTTGGAGCGTATGGAGCTGGGTTGGAAGTGCGGACGAACAGCCAACACGCCAAGAAAACGAAATCAGATAAATATACAAATATTAAAAAATAGAGCCGAGTGGCTCTATTTTTTAATTAAGTTTTGTCCTGTCATGGTGTCGGGAACTTTTAGATCTAGGATACTAAGTATAGTTGGTGCAATATCGCGTAGACTGCCAGAGTCGATCTTCTTGACTTGGATTTTGTTCGAAACCAAAATGAGGGGCACAGGATCTATCGTGTGTGCGGTATGCTTCTCATTATTTGTTTTGTCAAAATATATTTCAGCATTTCCGTGGTCTGCAGTCACGAGTACAGCATAGCTATTTTCTAGCGCAGCATCAGTCACCTGTTTGAGTTGCTGATCAACGAAGCTGATTGCCTGAAGTAACGCATCTTTGTTGGCGGTGTGGCCGACCATATCTGGGTTTGCGTAGTTAACAAAAATTAAATCCGTACCATCCTTTATGCTCTCAAGCGTTTTCTCAGTGATTTCAGCAGCCTTCATTTCCGGCGCTAAGTCGTGAGTGTCCACATCTTTTCGGCTTTTGACGAGAGTATGCTTCTCGTGTCGGTGCGGTGTTTCTTCTCCACCATTTAGAAAGTATGTTGCATGTGCAAACTTTTCCGTTTCGGCGATATGTTCTTGAGTTAGCTCAGATTCAGCTATCTCTTGCGCAAGAGTTGTTTCCGCTTCTTCAGGCATAAAAGCGACCAGAGAATTAAATTTCTTGTCATATTCTGTCATGGTTACAATCGCTAGATTCATTTCTTCTTGTTTCTCTATCAAATTTTTTGCAAGCATTCGAGCACGATCTGAACGGAAATTTAGCATAAAAATGCCATCATTTGGCTCTATTTGCCAACTTTTATCGTCTTGATCAAGAAAGATGATCGGTTTGATGTGCTCGTCGACAATATCTTCGCGATAAAGCTCATGCAAGGCTGCAGATGGCTTCATCTTTTTCGAAACGCCAATTCCTTTAAAAATTGCGTCTTCTGCGATCTTTAAGCGATCCCAGTTGTTGTCGCGGTCCATAGCATAGAAACGGCCGGTAACCGTAGCGATGAAGCCAATGCCAAGATCTTCGATCATGGACTCAAGATCAGAAAGGTAGCCGGCTCCACTCTGTGGTGGGGTATCGCGGCCATCTGAGAAGGCATGAATCGCCACCTTCGTAATCCCTGCTGCCTTAGCGGCTCGTAGGGCCGCGTAGAGGTGGTCGATGTGACTATGGACACCGCCAGGACCGATCAAACTTTGCAGATGTAAGGTCGAATTGTGCTCCTTGATATGGTCGAAAAGAGTAATAATCGCCTCGTTATGACCAAAAGTGCCCTCCCTGATCGATTTGGAGATTTTGACAAAGTCAGTATAAATAACTCTGCCAGCACCAATTGTGGTGTGGCCAACTTCGCTGTTACCCATTTGGCCTTCAGGCAAACCTACCGCTTCGCCACTGGCTTCCAGAAGTGCATGTGGATAAGTTGTCCACAAGTGGTCAAAATAGGGCGTCTCAGCCTCTGCTATCGCGTTGTGCTCTCGTTCTTCTCGATGTCCCCAGCCATCGAGCACGATCAAAAGAACCTTGTTTCTACTTGCCATAGAGTATTTCAATTAGATTTAGATTAAATGTTGAAGGTATCGCGACCTGGGTAAACAGCTTTTTCTCCAAGCTCTTCCTCGATGCGGAGGAGCTGATTGTACTTGCAGACACGTTCTGATCGACATAGTGAGCCAGTTTTGATCTGTCCTGTGCCGAGTCCTACAACAAAGTCTGAAATTGTGGCGTCTTCGGTCTCGCCTGAGCGGTGAGAGACAACAGAAGTAAACCCGGCTTTTTTGGCCATATTTATAGCATCAATTGTCTCAGAGACAGTGCCGATTTGATTGAGCTTGATTAAGATTGAATTTGTGGCTTTTTTATCAATACCAGTTTGAAGTCGCTTGATATTAGTCACAAATAGGTCGTCGCCAACAATTTGGACCTTTCTGCCAATTTTTTCTGTCATAATTTGGTAACCCTCCCAATCATCCTCAGCCAAGCCATCTTCAATAGAGATGATCGGGTATTTCTCACACCAATCAGAGTAGAAATCTACCATTTCGACGCTTGTAAGCTTGCGATTTTCGGTTGCAAGGTCGTATTTGCCGTCAATGAAGAGCTCAGTTGCTGCACCATCGATTGCGATCATGATGTCTTCGCCTGCGGTGTAGCCAGCTGCCTTGATTGCTTCAAGGATGACTTCGATTGCAGCCTCATTATTTGGCAGCGATGGAGCAAAGCCGCCTTCGTCGCCAACCGAGGTGTTCAGTCCTCGCGCAGCCAATATTTTCTTGAGTGCGTGGAATGTCTCGGCACCATATCGAAGTGCTTCTTTGAAGCTTGGTGCGCCAACGGGCATGATCATAAATTCTTGTAAGTCTGTTGAATTTTCAGCGTGTTTGCCTCCATTCAAGATGTTCATCATCGGTACTGGCAGGCGAACAGGGTAGCCTGTTTGACCAATCTCAGCAAAATATTCATACAATTTCATACCTTTACTTTTGGCTGCAGCATGAGAAAATGCGAGGGAGATGCCAAGAATTGCATTTGCGCCAAGTCTGCCTTTATTTTCGGTGCCATCAATCTCGATCATTTTCTTATCAAGTGTTGATTGATCAAAGTCAATTCCTATAAGAGCTTTTTTTAGTTCAGTATTCGCATTTTTCACCGCTGTCTCAACACCTTTGCCACCGTAGCGAGATCCGCCATCACGAAGTTCTACTGCTTCGTAGCTACCAGTTGATGCACCAGATGGAACGGCAGCTCGGCCAAATGAGCCGTCTTCGAGTGTTAAATCAACTTCTACTGTTGGGTTGCCACGTGAATCAAGAATCTCTCGCGCGATGATGTTTTGAATTTTCATTCTGAACTCCTATTAAATTTGTTTTTTATTAAATATTGTCAGCTCAAATCTTACCAGCTTTTACACTCATTTTTCAAGGCTAGAAATATTGTCTCTAATAGCTTTTTGGGAAAGTTTGATTTCCATTTTTATTGGCCGTATAATTGAAGCAATCATGAATAAACTATTTAGAAATACTTTGTATGTTGTGACTTTTATTTTAGCTTTTTCAGCTGCTTACTTTTTTCCGAATAAGCTGCTAGTTAAGGCAGAAAAGCCAAATTCACCCACAACATTGACTCTTAGCTTGCCATTCAACGTTGAATCGCGTTGGTCAAACTTCACCCCTAAAAACAATGCCTTTGTTGCTGGAAGCGGTGACACATGGTTTGTCTACGGTTGGTTTGGCGCTATTGAGTTGAACAAGACCAACGCCAACAAATATCCTGCTCTAGAGAACCGTCATCAGGGCATAGATTTTTCCGCAAAAGAAGGTACTCCTGTTGTAGCAGCAGCTGATGGCATTGTATACTTTGCTGGTGAGCTCTACGGACGGACTGTTTCAATAAGACACATCGAGGGGTATGAGACGGTTTACGGTCATCTATCAGAAGTAGATGTAATCGAGGGCCAAAACGTAAAAAAAGGGGAGGTTATCGGTTCCGTAGGCCGAACTGGCACAGTAAATCCTCATCTCCACTTTGAACTACGTCGATATGTTGAAGACGGAACTTGGGCGATAAATCCGCGCAAGCTCATTCAAACTGATTGGAAAAAAGTGGTTGTGCCTGATTATCCCGCAAATCGTTTCTTCAAACCTAGTCTGACTGACCCTGACCAACAAGAAGATTTTTTACTGCCAAAATCATTTAATATACCAAAATCATGAGAAAAAAAGATGTTGTTACTTTGTGCTTGATCCTTGTAACTGGCCTCTCGGCAGGCTTTTTTGTTAGGTATTTATCATTGCATGGATATCACGCAGACACCGCCATCGAATCAGGTATTACTATCGCTCGAGGAGTTGTCACGAAAAATGTCGATGTCTTTGAGCTACGCGATTCTCAAGTTACGAGTGGCGTTGCCCTAGTTTCCTTAAATAATGTTGTCCTGATTAGTAATTCCCCATCGATAGAGTTTGCTTCTTTTCTTGGCCAGCAAGTCCGGGTAGAGGGTATTATGCAAGACGGCGTTATGGCTGTTGTCGCCATTTATCCCCTTTAGCTAGTTCTAGACAAAATAATCCACTGTATATCATTGCAAAAAACTAATATTTTGTATCTGCTCTTTACAAGAAGTTGTATAATATAGAAAATAAATAAAGGAGGGCTATGTTAAAGTTCCTGTACATTTTCTTTCTCGGTGTGATTCTTGCCTTTTTTGTCGGTCTCGGAATCGAAGCTTTTTACAACAGCCCAAAGGCACCGGAATACCCTATTGAGCTCCAGTATAGCGAGAAAACACCTGTTCAAATGTCTGCAGAAGATAAACAAATCCAAAAAGATTATGATAAAAAGATGGCTGATTATCAAAAAGTAGCCGCAATTCATGGCAGAAACGTCTCAATGATCGCTGTTGTGGCTGCAGTTCTGCTCCTCGTACTTAGTCTGACATTATTGCTGAACACAGCAATCGTGACCGATGGCTTCTTGCTTGGCGGGCTCCTAACCTTGCTCTATGCTATAATTCGTGGTTTTGAGAGTGATAATAGTATGTATCGCTTCGCACTTGTGACGGTTGGCCTCATAATTGTTATGATTTTAGGCTATGTAAAATTTATCAAATTAGGTAAGGGAAAGAAGCGAAGACGTTAGTTTCTCTGTCTGCCAGCTGAATATTGATTTTTCTCGTAAAAATTGATACAATCTCATTTGATTATATGGGGTCGTAGTTCAGTTGGTTAGAACGCCACACTGTCACTGTGGAGGTCACCGGTTCGAGTCCGGCCGATCCCGCCATAAAAAATCACTAACATCTGTAAAGATATTAGTGATTTTTTTAATAACAAGCTCGTTGTGGCGCCTCCCCCTGTCATGGTATACTTGATGTATAAAAATGAGGAGTATTGTGAGTGAAAGATCTGAAGTTGAGGTAATTAAAGATCCGCAAGTCGAGAAAAAAACTGAATTTGAGAAGATTTCTGGTGAACGTCGTGCCATTTCTGAACAAATGCGTCAGGAAGGTCGTAGCGTGTATGAAACTTTGGAGTTTTTTGATAATGACTATACTTCAGCGGAAATAGAATATCAAAAAAAAACGGGTTGTGAACTTATTTCTGATCCATATGAATCAGAAAAACACGATATCGCGATCACAAAAACTTGCTCTGTCGTTGTCCCTGCATATAATAATTTTCTCCGTCTCAAACAGAGTTTGCTTTCGATACAGGCAAGCACTTTTAACGCGAAATACCCTCAGCAGCTAGAAGTTGTTGTAGTAGATGATGGATCTCCAGACGAGAATATCGGTGAAGAGATAGAAGCTCTTGGCTTGTCGGATCTAAATATCAAAGTTTTTCGCCAGAGCAACGGCCGAGCTGCAAAAGCTAGATATTCCGGTGCAATCAGAAGCTCTGGAGATATACTTATAATGACTGATCCAGACGTCGTGTATACGCCTACAATGATTGAAGAGTATATGAAGCGTCATGAAGTTCTTGATAATGTAGTTATGTTTGGCTTCCGTGACGAGATTGACAGTAACGACTCACGGCTATCACCAGAAAGCATAGCAGAGGGATCGCTTGCACAGTTGCCCCAAAAGATTGGTAATGATCCTCGGGTAGCTAATCGTGGTATGGAGGATAGTCAGTGGCTCAAACTTAGTGGCCACAATAAACAGCTTCCTATTGATATCGGCGACGACGCCTACGATTGGCGAATCTATTCGATAGCTTGGGGAATGTCTGTTAGTGGAAAACGTGAGGATTTTGCTCAAACATATGCTGGTTATGATGATAGATATATTGGCTACGGTGCAGAAGACGAAGATCTGACTGCTAGACTGATCTCGCTCGGTAACTTTGTAATACCAAACACAGGTGGCTTTTGTTATCACCAGCGCCATATTTCGTCAGCAAACCCAGAAAAAAGAGCAATCAATGTAGCTGTCCTAAAAGAAAATCTAAATTTGCCACTAAAAAAACAGGAAATGTCTTCATTGCAAGATACAGATGCCAAGCTTGTCTACGAGAAGACAAATAATCGTAGAGAGGCCAAAGAGCTCAAAGGGACTGAAGATGGTGATACGAGGCAGAAAGAAGCAGTGGTTTTGCTATCGATGGGTAAGTCGCAAAAAGCGTTGCGCTTGTTAGAAGAGTTCGAACAGGACCATCCAGTTCGCGATCCTTGGTTTACCTATGACAAAGTTTTGGCGAAGCTTGGTATCGGCACAGAAGCTCATTTGGTGGAGGCTGCTCAAATGATCAAGGATATCGAAACTGATCTTTCTGAGAATGCTTCTTTTCAAGCTCTAAAAGCAAAAATACTCGGTCGACTCGGCAGCTATCCTGAGTCACTTCGCGCATATAATCGTGCTATTGAGCTAGATGACACAAATACTGAATCAAGAGAAATTTTACTTGATCCAAAAGATAATTATGTTTTAGCTGTGAAGCTAGTTAAAGCAAGGAAATTTTATCAGGCGATTGACTGTTTTAATATCGTTATCTCGACCTCAAAAGACAACAATATTACATTTAGGGCAAAAGCAGATTTGTCTGCCACTTTAATGCATATTGAACAATACGATAAAGCAATCCCGCTTTTGCGTGAATGTGTAGAGCTATACCCCAAAGGTTCCTGGATTTATTCAAATCTAGGGATTGCTTTAGAGAAAATAGACAGTAGAGAAGAGGCTCTCAAGATGTACCAGCAAGCGCTTCAGATTGATAAAGAAAACAGAAATGCGATTGCTGGCGTGAAGAGATTAAGTTAGATTACATTTTGCCAAGTGATTCTTTGAGATCGTTCTTGAGCTTTGACCAATCAGTTATAGTGCATACATATCTATCGCCATCTGGGCTTGGCGCTGCCGTGAAGCTGATGCCAAGAAATCCGCACGCTCTCTTTGCTACCTGATTTGCCTGGGCGATAGCGTCCGTGCCAATCTTACTTTTCAGATTTTTATTCTCTATTACTACTCTTTCAGATTTTGGTGCACCTCTATCAATAGCTGCTTTCATCTCAGGCTCTCTGTCGCTAACTCTGGTAAAGATATCTCGAAAAAGATGAGTGTATTGCTCTGATAGCTCTCTTTCTAAGTATTTCTTGAACATTTCTTCATTGTCGGGATTTATTTCACCTAGCTTTTCCTCATCAATTTTGTATTTCTCTCTGACATGATCGTTCTCTTCAAACTTGTCATATCCTCTGATCAACGTCTCGCCTTTTGCGAGCTGATCGATGTCTCTTCTTTCAGACACATCTAGACGGACATCCATACCATCAATAGTATTTTTTGCGGAAGGTTTGAAGCCCTCGCGATTTTTGATCTTTGCAGCCAAGTTCAAATCCTCTGCAACTCTATCGAGCGAATTAAATCCGTTGACGTTGGCGTATGATTCGCCACGAACAAATGTATTAGCGCCGACGGCTTTTCGTTGAAAACTAACTTCTCCAGGGACTGAAGTGCGGACCAAATCAAGATATTGCCACAGTCTTCTGGCGACCCAGAGGAAAGGATATTTTTGTTTTACTTCTTTGGAATAGTCGATGTTGCCAGCTAGAACCTTGACTTCATAATTTTGATCGAGTTTCATCGCTCTTGCAAAATAGTTTTTGTCGCTCATACGGACATCAGCATCATGAGAGACCAAGTAGACTGGCCCTTCAGAGTTTCCACGTTGGCTAGCTCGCAAAAGTGCTTGGTCGTTTACTACTTTTCGTAAATATCCAAGAGGTTTTCTTTCCTCGTAGCCCTTGCTAATGACATTTACGTTTATCTCTGGATGAGCGGCTTTGAATTTATTAACTTCGGCAACTGTAGCAGCAATGTCCGCGGCTTTGTCGACGGTGCCGTTCACGAAGATATTTATCTCATAGGAATCTGGATTGAGCGGCGTGCCATCTTGGTTTTCCTGTCCCAAAAATGAATCGAGATAGCCGTAGATGACATGATGCTCAGAATAGGCAGCTGGGACGCAAACAGAGAAGCGACACTCATCTTTCATTGGTGGCAGATCTTCAGCGACAGCTTCAACTGTCTTCTTGTACTCTTCTGTCATTCTCCCGAAGTATTTGTCCGTGGCCTTCTTCTCTTTGTCAACGTATTTTTCGATGTCCTCACTTATGTCCTCACTTTTTTCTTCATCAGGATCTTCTTCTGCGTCGCCAGGCTCATATGTTCCAGGAGCGCGTATTGCAGGACCATCATCACCTATTGTTTCTCTTTTCTTTTTCTTGTCTGGTTCATCTGGGGCAATGTCTGGCTCATAAGGAACGACATCTGGTTCGTATGGAACAACGTCAGGTTCATAAGGTGTTGGCTCTTTCTTCTTCTTGCCATGTGAAAACATCTCTCCAATCAGATATGCACCAGCGGCGCCAATTTTTGTCCAGTCAAGATTTGCTAGGGTTCTACCAAGTTCATGAGCAGTTTGGCCGTATGTGTCTGTGGTTGCAAGGCTAAATGATCCAAATTCGCCCTTCATAGTCACGTTTAGCCAATTTACTAAATTATTGACTTTGTCTATCTCTGCCCCAGTAGCTGTGGCTCCATTTAGTGAATCATTGATCGCACCAGAGATTCCTTCTGTATGGTTGTAGGCAAATTGTCCACCCTTAAGTGCACTCCAAAAAACTCTATGGGATTCGTCCATTGCTTTTAGCGCTTGATCGCCGGTTGCAGAGTGGAGCGATTCGGCGAGTGCGGTGTTGTTGTTATCATAGTTGACCTCGCCGACAGGAACGCCTGCAAGGAGACCAGTGCCTAGTGTCGCGGCTGAGGTCGCAATAGATCTGATCACTTTGCCTTTAGCTTCGCCGCAAGCATTTTTCTCTTGCTGTGCCATCAGAGTAGCTTCGGTCTCAAGGATATTCTGTACCATCGCGCTAAATTCTTCAGGCGTGAGTGGTTCGGCTTCGTTCATAACACGCGCTTTTAGAGCGTCGGTAAGCGTTGTAAGCTCTGCTTGGCAACCAAGCTCGGCTTGAGCTCGTTTATTTCCCCAGCCTATCTGTTCTATCGTCTGTGCGGCACCATCGTATGCTTCCTTCAAACCACCTGCCCAGAGGAGGGAAGTGGCAATGCCGGCTCCACCAGTCATCACCATTGCGCCTGCTACGCCGATTCCACCAGCGACTTTTGCGCCGATTTTTAGTGCTTTGCGCCACCAAGGCGTTTTGGTGTATTTGCCAGCATTTTCCAGGTTCTCGTCGACTGTAAGCTCTGCATCGTTTGAGATGGATCTTTCACCGACTCGATCTAGAAAAGTATATATTGGTGCTAGTCCGCGAGAGATGGGATCATTGATGGTTTTGTCAACCCATGCTGCTTGGTTTCTCAATCTAAAAAGCCGAAGTGCGCTAGAAAGAGCGCCAAGAGGCTTTTGGCCGGCGTATCTCTCTAAGGCTCTTGCATTATCTCTTTCCGAAAGCGCATTTATCAGTTTGAGTGCTTCTGCACGAAAATCAAGAGTTTCTGGTGCAACAGTCGGCTCATATGGAGTCAATCCAGGCTCGTATGGAGTGATTGGATCTGGGGTTAGGGTCGGCTCGTATGGAGTCTTGCCAGGTTCGTACGGAGCTATAGTCGGCTCGTATGGAGTCTCGCCAGGTTCGTATGGAGTGATTGGATCTGGGGCGAGAGTTGGCTCATAAGGAGTTTTTCCTGATTCGTATGACTTCATTACGGGATCTACTGTATCCACTGCCTCCTCGTATGGAGCTTTTGGGGTCTTCTCATCATGATCGGGTGTGGCCTTGAACTTCATTGCCTCTTCATCTGCTGAGCCCATGCTTGATTCATAACTACCTAGCATCTTTTCCTCCAGCAATCTGTGGTTTAAGGCCCATAATTTCTGCTTTTAGTATAATTGATTCTTCGGCGGTGAAAACATCAACTGGCACCTTGTTGTCGGTAAGATATGTGTTGATCTTCTCGTCGCTTGGTGTATCTTCGTTTAATATTGATTTGAATTCTTCAAATTTGCCCTGTTCTTCAAGATAATCTGCGACACGAAGCATAACGCGGCTTTTCAAAGAACTTAGAACGTTTTCGATCATTTTTGCCTTATCATCTTCTGGCATTTCTTCGAGTTTCAGATAAACAAAAATATCGCTCTCCATGACGTCTTTAATCGTTTGGTTTAGTGCTTGGCTCATAAGTAGTCTCGCAAATTAATTATAATAATAGCTATTTTATATATTTTATCATCTAATATGAATCAATGTAAACAAGAATCAGTGGATAGCTGAAGCCTGTATTCGTTTGGCTAAATTATCTCGGCTAGGAGATAATAAACCGCTAAAAAACACCAACCATCGAGGCATTGCTACATCACTCTATTGACAAATATCAAAAAAGAGAGTATAATATATTTAACAATTCGCTTAATCGTAGTAAGCATTGTGGCAAAAGGGGATTGAAAATGAATACAGTATCAAAAAAACGCAGCGGCAGAAAGATTAAAAAAATTCTGGCTGTTGTCGGTATTATCGCCATTGTGGCAATGATGATTCTCTACCGTGTGGAGCTACTTTACACCGTAGGTATTATCGCTTTAGCCGCGCTTTGTGGCATAGTGTCCATCGTTGGCTTCGCGTTCTTAGGGATACGAGCCAATGATAAGGTGCAAATTGGCACCATGATCGTTGTCGCCTTGATCGTCCTCGTGGGAGGAATCTGGCGCGGAATCAATCATGTCATCTTCATGTCGAAGATTCAGAAAGTCGAAAAAGTCTTTCTGGACCCGAAACTTAGAGGTGAATTCACTATTGAAAGCTATCGTCCTTGGGCAACCAATGGCGGTGAACTTCACTACAAGAACGGCTCCGTCGCAGAATTAATTGCGCTGCGGGATCAAATCTGCAAAGAGCACGGATATGTGCCAGTTGGTGATTGGTGGATAAAAAGTTCACCAGACACTGCCCATGTATCGATAAGATACGAATGGGCGCCTGAGGACTACTGGTTCAAACAAGCCAGTAGCAAAAAATAATTACATTTCCCGTAATTTCTAACAAGAAATTGCGGGATTTTTTTATTATCTTCCTTCTGTTTATTGTGTTTTGTTGTGCGAAGTGGTAAATTTGGATATAGATAAATCGCCCGTGTGGGTATGATTTAGTGGTAAAATGTATCCTTCACCCATCCTATGTAGCTGTAGGCGAGTATAGTTTAGTGGTAGAATGCGACCTTCCCAAGGTTGAGGCAGGAGTTCGATTCTCCTTACTCGCTCCAGCTACTACGGAGGGCAGGCAAGGACGAGGGTGACTGGTCCGACCTGCCCCTCGAAGCCCAAAGGGCGGAGTGGGGTTCCCGTTACCCGCTCCAAATGCACTTGAGCAAGTGCCGCTTTAGCTCAGCTGGTAGAGCAACACTTTCGTAAAGTGGAGGTCTCGAGTTCGAATCTCGAATGCGGCTCCATAAATTTATAAAACATGAAAATACAAGCAGTACAATTGCTAGATTATTTGAAAAAAGTTCTCTACGACGATATTCTCGATCGCTATTTATTTCTTGCGACCATGATTCTCTCATTGTCTGATTATTTGGTTTGGCACAAATACTTATCAAGCCCCGATTTGATGGTGTATGTCAGAATCGGAATTTATCCTGTCGAACTGTTGGCGGTCGTTATTACCATAAACACACTTCTTGCTATCACTTCGTACAACCGTGAAGAAGAGCTCGCACATTTACTTTTTATTGGTAACGTAATATGTGCTTTCTTAGTTGTGATTTTGGAACTATTTTATTTCTTGAAATAATATGAGCAACTGGAAATACAGAAGATTATTTGAAATACTTCCTGGAGCAACCTCTTGGTTCCTTCTGATTTTGCCGATTATTCTCGCTATCCTTTCCCCGAAGTTTTTCGCGATCTATATGATTTTCTTTATTATCTTCTGGCTGATCAAGACTTTTGCTATGTCTTATCGCTTGATCGACGGTTATCGCCACTACAAGCGTGATCGCAAAACCAACTGGATGGTAAAACTTTCTGAACTTAGTCCAGAAAAAGATTGGCGCAAAATTGTTCATCTTGTCATTGTTCCAACATATAAAGAGGAGCTCCCAATCCTTGAATCATCAATCAGCTCGGTAATTGCAAGTGATTTTCCTAGCGAAAATGTCGTTTATATCCTTGCAACCGAGGAGCGCGATGCTGAGAGAGCTAAAATAATATCTGAAGTTCTAAAGCGTAAATATAGTAGCAAACTTATGCATTTTGAATCTATCATGCATCCGAAAGATCTGCCCGGAGAGATAATCGGTAAGGGTGCTAATATCACCTATGCAGCCAAGAATTTTATTAAATATTTCGATGAACACAATATCCCATATGAAAACGTTATCGTCACCACAATGGACGCCGACAATATTTTTGATGTGCAATATCTGTCAGATCTAACCTATAAGTACGTGACTGACGCCGATCCAGTTCACAAGAGCTTCCAGCCAATTCCAATGTTTTTCAACAACATTTGGGACGTGCCAATGATCAACCGTTTGGTTGCGATGGGTTCATCTTTTTGGCAGCTAATTGTCACTACCCGTCCGTCCCGACTTCGAAATTTTTCAGCTCATGCACAAAGTCTAGAGGCCCTTCACCGAGTCGATTTTTGGTCAGTTAAGACTATTGTAGAAGATGGCCACCAATTTTGGAGGACTTATTACAAGTTTAATGGCCGCCACGAGGTGGTGCCGATGTATACGCCAATCTACCAAGATGCCGTTCTTGCGGACACATTCAAGGACACGATGAAGGAGCAGTATTTGCAGAAAAAAAGATGGGCTTGGGGAGTTTCAGATATACCCTATGTAATGGAGCATACTTTTAAGGATAGCAATATTCCACTTTTCGATCGCTGGGCAAACGCTGTAATCCTTTGGGAATCGCATATTTCTTGGGCGACAACTTCAACGATTCTGGCATCTTCCGCATGGTTGCCGGTGATATTCCGAGAGTATTTTAGAAGAGACATTCTCGCTTATAGTTTTTCGGACATATATGTGAAAATATTTGCCGTTGCTTGGATCGGCATGATTATCACGTTGACTATTTCAACGTTACTGATGCCACCGCGCAAGGGCAAGAAACCAGCCGGTCGAATTGCACTAGACTGGATTATGACGCCGTTTATTATGCCGATTTCAAATCTGTTTTTCTCTTCGATACCTGCAATTGAGTCGCAAACCCGTCTTATGCTCGGCAAACATCTTGGTGTCTTTCGTGTCACAGCTAAATCTACAAAACGTTCGAATATAATCGAGGAGGGGAAATGAATAAGTTATATGATCTTTTTGCAACTCGCAGAAAGGTTCTCGCTGCTCTAATCGCTGGGCTTATTTTATCATTTATGCTGCTAATGGCAGTTTGTTCGTCTATCGGTGCTTTCGGTGATCCAGGCGACTCAGCAATTGTTGATGAGATTGCTCATATTCCAGCTGGCTACACTTATGTCAAAGATCAAGATTTTCGGCTCAATCCTGAGCATCCGCCACTGGCAAAAGCTTTAGCAGCACTACCTTTGGCCTTGAACTCAAATATTGTCGGTCCAGAGTCAGATAAAAGCTGGGGTGAGATCAATCAGTGGGAAGCTGGTTGGGCGATGCTCTATAAGATGGGGAATAATCCATCCCAAGTACTTTTTTGGTCAAGACTCATGCTTATGCTTTTGATGATTGGGCTTGGTGTTTTTCTTTACAAATGGGTTAGCCAGCTTTTCGGTAAGAAGGTTGGTTTGATCGTTTTACTTCTTTACGCCTTTTATCCTGACATATTAGCACATGGCAGATTGGTGACGACTGATGTTGCCGCAGCTTTTGGCTATGTTATCGCAATTTATTTCTTTGACAAAGCGCTTCAACAAAAAACCTGGAAAGCAGTTATGTTTGCTGCACTTGCCTTTGCTCTAGCTCAGCTTCTCAAGTTTTCTGCTTTTCTGCTTTTCCTAATTTTCTTAGTTCTTGTGGTCGTGAAAGCTATTATGGATCGAAAAGAAGACGAAGGTTTTTGGCATAGCTTTAAACTAAATTTCAAACCTTACTTCTTGACCTGCATTATTTCTTTACTTATCGTTTGGGCAGTCTATATCCCTTTTACCTATCATACCCCACCAGCTATCGAGCATCAGTTGATCGAGAATAATTTAACGCAAGATCCGAGAACCTTACCGCTACGTAATTTCTTACATGGATTTGAAAATGGGGCAGTCACACGAGGCCTCGGCCATTATTTTCTTGGTGTGATGATGGTGATCGGTCGAGTCGGAGGTGGCAATGTTACTTATATAATGGGACATTTCTCGGACAAATCGATCCCATGGTACTTTCCTGTAGCCTGGTTCTTGAAGACGCCAATCCCAATCATCCTTTTATCATTTAGTTCATTTTTCTATCTTTTGTTTCGTTGGCCGGCCAAGAAAGAGGATAAATGGACAATCGCACTTTTTGTGACGCCGCTTATTGTCTACTGGGCGGTCACTCTCAAGGGCTCACTAAATATTGGTATTCGTCATTTGATGCCAACAATTCCATTTGTTCTAATAATGATCGGCTATTTCATTTCAAAAGTTTGGAATAATAAGAAGAATTTATTCAAAATTTTGATCTCTTTGGCACTCGTCTACATGGTCGCCTCAACCCTGTATAATTATCCAAACTTCATTGCATATTTTAACGAAGCCACGCCAAAAGACATTCGTTACACTCGGCTTGACGATTCATCTTTAGACTGGGGCCAGGATATGTTGAGACTAAAAAAATATTTTGCTGACAATAATCTGAAGTATGTGAAAGTTGATTATTTTGGTGGCGCGCTACCTAGCTACTACATCCCAGATGCGATAAACTGGCACGCTTCATATGGTCCGACTACAGGAATGCTTGCTATTTCGGCGACCTACTACCAATCATCAAAGATTTTTGGACCAAAAGAGGGCATTTGGTCATACGAGTGGCTTGACAGTTATAAGCCGAAAGCAATTATCGGCGGATCAATACTGATATTTGACATTACTCCGCAAGATCTGAAAAATAACCCTCCTCGGTCAAAGTACCCAGTTACTCACGTAGACGTTCTGCCAACAATTAAGAAGTAAAACAGTCACCTAGGATAGAAATGCCAGACAAAGAAATATATTTATCGATTGTGATTCCTGCATACAATGAAGAAAAAAGAATTCATAAGATTCTTGATTCAATTATTAAATACCAAAAAAGTTGTAAGTTCGAGGTAGAAACAGTGATCGCAATCGATGCCTCACCAGATGACACTCTCAAAGTAGCCGAGTCTTATCAGGATAAAATTTCAAATCTTGTTATTCTGGATGGGAAGGTCAATCGCGGTAAGGGTGGTGCAGTTCAGGAAGGCTTCAAGGTCGCTAAAGGTAAATACATAATTTTTGCCGATGCTGACAATTCGACTCCGATTGAGCAGGTGGATAAACTTCTTGAATATGTAGATAAGAGCGATGTCGTGATTGGCTCTCGATATTGCAAGGGCGGGAAGCTCGTTGTCCCTCAATCGTTCATAAGAAGGGCCGGAGGTCGCGGACTAAACATGCTTATCCAGGCGCTGGCTGTTCCTGGTATTCGTGATACACAGTGTGGTTTCAAGCTCTTTCGCGCTGAAGCCTCTAGTGAAATATTTAAGCGACTTACTATCTTTAATTTTTCTTTTGATATTGAATTACTCGCCATTGCTCTGAACCTTGGGTATAAGGTCAAAGAGGTCGGGATCACGTGGTATGACGATCCTCATTCGACAGTTTCGCCGATCAAAGATGGGCTAAAAATGGTATCAAACGCTTGGACAATTAGAAAAAATATTGTCAAAGGTAAATATCGTTAAATTGTTCTCTTTATCCTCTTTACTTGAGCCATCTTTCTCAAGTATAATTTGAATATACAAAATTAAGGTGAGGGGAATTTATCTGAAGCAAGAAGTGAACATTGCTGACCTCGAAAAAAAGATTCATCGGATACAGAAGAGTACCCGAACTTTTTGGCGTCATTTTCATCCTCTACACAATCATCTTCGGATGAAGCTGCGCTGGTATTATAACTGGCATCTGAATCCGTTCGCACACATGATTCATGTGTCTGTGCTTGGGCTTTACCTGATTGGCTTAGGTGTTTTTGGTTATACTTTTTTTCAAAATCCTTCAGCAATTAAGGCCGCATCTGAGAAAAGTTGGGCAACTGCCGACTCTTGGTCACAATGGCAGCTTGATGGCCTGCAAAAAACTGGGGATCAGCTAACGCTTGCTGGTGATACCTCTGAAGGCTCTGCGACATTAGTTTTTAATCCAGAGGCTGACGAAGTGGTTGATTGGCTGTCTGCTAACACAATCGCTTCAGGCCTGACAAAAGTGCAGTATTCAACTGATAATATTTTGTGGAGCAGTAAAATTGAAGAGTTAGCTGATTCCAAAATACTCTATACAAAGATTATTCTAAACAAAGATGATGTTGCCTCGACTTCACTTTCATCTTTCGGTGTTAGCTACTCTCGCTACCCAGACGCGCCGTCCGATTTATCTTTCAGCATTAAGAAGTCATTTCTTGGTGATAAGTATATTCTTTCTGCGGGTAGCTTCTCCGATCCAGATGCAGATTTGCACGCAGTATCACAGTGGCAAGTGACCAACGCTTCGGGTGATTATTCGAATTTACTCTTTGATTCCGGAAGCGTTACCTCTGGCCATTTGAATTCATATACTCTTGATAAACGTCTATCAGAAGGTCAATACTACTTCCGAGTCCGTTATCAGGATTCAGTAGGGGCTTGGTCACTTTGGAGCAAGGAGTGTGCTTTTGTTGTGCAAAAAGATGGAAATGACCTAGCTGGTATTTCGAAGGGAGACGCTCAGACGCCAGTCAATCCTAATGAAATAGTCTCAGCTCGTACCGAGACGACGAAAACTATAGATAACAAAAATAATACAAATACTTTAGAAGCCTATACGGGCATTATTCACTACAAGGACGACTATGCTAAGACAGACTCACAGTGGCTGGACATTAACCCTAGTCACTCTGTTGATGCACCCGACTATGTGCTATACGATCAGATGCCAAGCACGGTCAAAGTGTTTAAAGATAAAATTGGTTATGAAATCGAGTCGAGAAAAACTGGTGATAAATATACCGTTGTCCTTAAAGACGTTGACGGTAATCCTGTTTTATCAAAATCAAAAGGCACTGGTAGCAAGGTTGCTTGGGCAGATATAAACACTCCGGCTGAAAAGCAGCAAAAAGACTCAAAAAATGCTTTGGCTAAGTGGATTACGCCCGAGGCTTATGCTGCTACCACCAGTCTCGATGATGGTAACTTGAAATTTGAATTCGATATTAGTGAATATGGCGTTCGTCTTTGGAAGACGATCAAAGGTGATGATGCTCCAAAAAATTTCAAGTGGGACATTACAAAATCTGATGGAACAAAAGTCGCCAATGTCGACGATCTTAAATTCCGAGATAATCCAGAAGCCTTTGAGGTTGTAAACGGTGTTGATACGCCAAAAAATCAAGTCAAAATCGAAGCCAAGAAAATTGATGGAAGTATGAACTCCTCATTCGTTTGGCAGGAAACAGCCCCTAAGACAGACATCAAGATTGATACGGACGTGACATTTTATCCAGATGCTGACCCAGAGGTATTGACAGTTGATGGAACATTGGAGAAGTATGGCTCTACTTGGTCAGATGCTAGGGATGCTGCCACTGCTGATATCGTAGATGATACTTCATCGAGTTTTTATGGTGCGCATGTTATGAATTATGACAACACAAATTATGCGATAGCACGAAGCTTTTTCTCATTCGACTTGAGTAGTATTATGGGGAAGACTGTTACTGCTGCGACCTTTTCGGTATATGGGGAATCGAAGAATGCTTCAAATAGTGCCAATCCTGATCTAGGACTTTTCTATAGCTCTGGTTTTTCTTCGAGCAGTTCTTTATCAGCGAGTGACTACGCAACCGTCGGTAGCTCTCCTCTTGCATCTACTATAAATTATGCAGATTTCAATACTACGGGATACAACAATCTAGGCATGAATGCTGCCGGCAAAGGATATCTTCAGAGTAAGGTTGATGTTGGTGGGATTGCCTTTTTGGCGATGAGGACTGTTGCTTACGATCTGATGAACACAGCACCATCTACAGTTCCAGGACAACCACATGGTGGCGATTTGAATGTCTATTTTTCCGATCAAGCGGGTTCAGGACAAGATCCAAAGCTAGTCATAACATATGGCACTGGCGGCAAGACATCTATGGCAAATGTTTGGGTCCCCGGCATGAATACGAACAATGTCAGGAAATTTGATGCTTCAGATGGGTCAATTATTGGTTCTGGCGCTACTGGAGACACTCCTTCTGGTGTTGCTGTGGATGGTAATGGTTTTGTTTGGGTTACCAATTCTGTATCAGGCACAGTCTCGAAAATAAATGCAGTGACAAGACTAAAAGTTGGAGATTTTGCAACAGGCACAAATGCTTTTTGTGTCGCTATCGACGCAAATGGTGATGTTTGGGTGACGAATTATGACGACAATACAGTATCGAAGATAAACGGCTCAAATGGGTCGAAAATTGGCGATTTCTCCACCGGGACAAGTCCCAACGCTATTGCAGTAGATGGGAATGGCTATGCTTGGGTATCAAATTATGGCGACGGAACGGTATCGAAAATTCGGGTTAGTGATGGCTACAAAATAGGAGATTATTCTGTTGGTAGTGGTCCGATGGGTGTGGCCGTGGATGAGAATGGCTTTGTTTGGGTCGCGAACAATAACGATGGTACCGTCTCTAAGATAAATGGATCAACAGGTGCAAAGGTTGGCGACTATGCGACCGATAGTGGAGCAGCTGGTGTCGCAGCCGATGGTGCTGGCTTTGTGTGGGTGACAAATAATAATACGAACAGTATTTCGCAGATAAATATTACAAATGGTGTGGAAACACATGAATATGTTACTGGTGGCTATCCAAATGCTGTTTCTGCAGACGGTAATGGCTATGTCTGGGTCGTCAATGTTGACTCAAGTACGATATCGAAAATCGACATAGCAACAGGGACAATTATTGGAAATTATGCGACGCAACTAAATTCGAACTATGGTTTTGGTGATATGACCGGGTTTGCCTTCCAGCGCTTTACTCTCCCGCAAACTCCTACTTCCAGCCATATCTCAGGTATTGCTTATAATGATGATATAAAGTCTGGTACACATCTTGGGGCTGGGGTTCCTATTTCGCTTTCTGTGAATGGTGGAGCTAAGCAGACTGTCTTGACGAGTGCCAGTGGCGTTTTTGACTTTACTGCGACTGGACTTGCTGCAGATATGCCTATTACACTGTTTATTGATGATCCGACCGACACCTATTTTGGGAACCTTGTGACGGTATTGTCTGGTAGCGGTGATCTGACTGGCTTGAATCTATATAGTGGCGTTGGATTGTCTCATGAAAACGCAGGTCCGCTTACAAACGCTATATTAGCTGTGGCTGATAATTGTGCCGATCCTAAGCTTAGGTTTAGTGTTGACGGCTCAAACAAGTTTAGCTCAATCGGCGGTGCTTACATTCTAACAGGTAAAACATATAGACCAGGTGGCACGGTGGAGTCGATGAGTTGGTTCTATGTTTACGGTACGCTCGATATGGTTACAAACAATTTCGATGGCTCCATGGGTAGTCCAAGCCTCTATACTGGCGGCACTATCAACGCTGGAACTGGTACATTCAATATGTCTGGTTATCATCAGTTCGCAGGGACGTTTAATGGTAACTCCGCGACAATCATTGTTGGCGAGTACAGCTTTCTTGTAGATAGTGGTATCTTTAATTCTACTTCCGGAAATATGACCTTGGACAGCCAAGGAAGCGCCGGCAATTTTTCTATAAATGGTGGTACATTCAATCATAATAACGGACAGGTAACTTTTAGCAATATTGGCACTGGACTCACTTCTGATATTACTTCTCATGGCCAGCATTTCTATGATCTTATTGCCAATTCAGCAAATGGCAACATTGTGACGCTTGATTCACTGTACGTGGATAATACTTTGCGAATTAACGCGGCAAATATTTTGAGCGCCTCTAGCTATGCCTTAGAGATTAAGAATCTTGATCAGTCTGCGGGTAGCCTGGTGGCTCCTTTCGGGACAATGAAGGTTAGCGGTAATTTTCAGCGTTCTGCTGGTAATTTCAATAATAATTCTGGAACAGTCGAGCTAAACGGAGTGGGCGGCACAACACAAATAATTTCTGGTACGAATAGTTTTTACAATTTAACTGCCGCTGCTACAGCTAATCGAACAATTCAAGTTGCTGCTTCTACAACTCAGACAGTTTCAAATACTTTATCTATAAATGGTACTGATGCATCACACAAAATCATACTAGTTTCATCAAATCCTGGTACTCGTTGGAATATTGATCCACAGGGAACAAAATCAGTCTCATGGGTGACAGTCTCTGACTCAACTTCGTCAAATCCGATAAATGCAGCTAACTCAACTGAGGGGACTCCTGGAAGCACAACAAATTGGCTGGCTTCAACTAGCCATACGCTGACTTACTCTGCGGGTGCGAACGGCTCGATCGTTGGCACAACGCCACAAACAGTTGCTGACGGCGGTAATGGTACCCAGGTTGTTGCTACGCCAGCCGCTCATTATCACTTCGTTAGCTGGTCCGACGCATATCCAACGGCCACCAGAACTGATCTAAATGTGACTGGCGATATTACGGTTTCGGCAACGTTTGCTATCGACACTTATACGTTGACCTACTCTGCAAATGCGAATGGCTCGATTGTCGGAACAACTCCTCAGACAGTTAATTACAATGCAAATGGTTCGCAGGTTGTCGCAACTCCTGCGTCTCACTATCACTTCGTTAGCTGGTCCGACGCATATCCAACGGCCGCTAGAACAGACTTAGCTGTAAGTGCAAATATCACAGTTTCGGCGACCTTTGCTATAGACACTTACACATTGACCTATTCTGCAAATGCTAATGGCTCGATTGTCGGAACAACTCCTCAAACGGTTAACTATGGCGCAAATGGTTCGCAGGTAACTGCAACACCAGCCGCTCACTATCACTTCGTTAGCTGGTCGGATGCATACCCGACTGCCGCCAGAACTGACTTAGTTGTTACTGGCAATATCACGGTTTCGGCGACTTTTGCCATCGATACTTATACGTTGACCTACTCTGCAAATGCGAATGGCTCGATTGTCGGAACAACTCCTCAGACAGTTAATTACAATGCAAATGGTTCGCAGGTTGTCGCAACTCCTGCGTCTCACTATCACTTCGTTAGCTGGTCCGACGCATATCCAACGGCCGCTAGAACAGACTTAGCTGTAAGTGCAAATATCACAGTTTCGGCGACCTTTGCTATAGACACTTACACATTGACCTATTCTGCAAATGCTAATGGCTCGATTGTCGGAACAACTCCTCAAACGGTTAACTATGGCGCAAATGGTTCGCAGGTAACTGCAACTCCGGCAGCTCATTATCATTTCGTAAGTTGGTCTGACGCTTATCCGACGGCCGTCAGAACCGATCTAAATGTAGCAGCTAACATTACAGTCTCTGCGACTTTTGCCATCGATACTTATACTTTGACCTACTCTGCAAATGCGAATGGCTCAATCGTGGGGTCTTCGCCTCAAACGGTTAATTACGGGGCGAATGGTTCTCAGGTTGTCGCAACTCCTGCGTCTCACTATCACTTCGTTAGTTGGTCTGATGCATATCCTACAGCGGCCAGAACCGACATGAATGTGATTTCCAATAAATCGGTCACAGCAAGCTTTGCCATTGACACCTTCGATATTATGACTATGGCAGACCAGCACGGCTCAGTTAGTCCGACAGGCACAATTGCTGTAAGCTATGGCGCAAATCAGGATATCGCTTTTTCTGCTGATCCTGGCTATTATGTTTCGACTCTTATACTGGATAATACCCCTATTTCGCCATCAACTTCTTCGCCATATCAATTTATCAGTGTTAGTTCCAATCATACTATTGCTGTAACTACAGCATTTAATAATACTTGTGTTTGGACAGGTCTTGGTGTCGACAGCAAGTGGTCAACTTCTCTCAACTGGTCTGGAAATGCAGTGCCAACTCCTGCCTGTGATGTAATTTTCAACTCAACTTCTACGAAGGAGTCGATATTGGACGCTGGCTTTACCAATCACATCAAGTCGTTATCAATAAACGCCGGCTATACTAGTACAGTAGCTCTCCAACATGAGATGTTGGACGACGGTAGTCTTACTTTGGCCTCTGGCACGTTGAGCCCTTCGAGCTATACCATGAGTATCGGTGGAAGCTGGAATAACACGGGCGGTTCATTTAGCAAGGGCACCTCGACAGTAATCTTTAGTAGCTCGGCTGCAGCTACGGTCGCTAGTAATTCAAATGATTTTTATAATGTGATTTTCTCCGGATCTCCTTCGGTCACGACTCCGAACGTCTGGGTGGCAAACTATAATACTAATAATGTTTCAAAAATTCTCTCGACGGATGGCTCAAAAACTGGTGATTTCCCGACGGGTAGCTACTCTTATGGCTCCGCCGTTGACGCTAGTGGCTTTGTATGGGTTACTAATGGGGGAAATGACACCGTTTCTAAGATAGATGCTTCTACTGGTGCAAAAATAATTGATTATCCGACAGGATCTCTGCCGAAAGGTGTGGCGATTGATGCGAATGGTTTTGTATGGGTAGCGAACTTTAGTAGTGGCACTGTGTCTAAAATAAATCCTTCGACTGGATCTAGAACAAATTATGCTGCTGGGTCTGGTTCTACTGGGGTAGCTGTTGATACTGCTGGTTTTGTGTGGGTGACGAATTATGGTGGCACGGGATCAGTTTCAAAGATTAATGCATCAACTGGTACGAAAGTCGGCGATTACATAGCCGGCCTAAATCCAGCAGGTATCGCAGTCAGTAGTGACGGCTATGTTTGGGTGGCTAACACGCTGAGCAATACAGTTTCAAAAATCAATGCATCTACAGGCATTAAGGCCGCTGACTACTCGACAGGCTTGAGTCCAACTGGTGTTGCCGTTGATTCTAGTGGTTTTGTCTGGATCACGAATACTGGAGCGAACACGGTCTCTAAAATGAGTCCTACAACTGGATCGAAGACAGATTACCCAACAGGCACGAGCCCTGCAGGTGTCTCGGTAGCGGCAGATGGATACATTTGGGTCGCAAATACTACCGCGAATACCATTTCCAGAATAAATCCTTCGTCTGGTACAAAGACTGACCACAATGTTGGCACTTCGCCATATTCTTATGGTGATATGACAGGCTTTGCGCTCAAACAATTTGTATTGGGAGGCAATAATGATCTTGTAAGCAACGGCTTTTATTCTTTATCTTCAAATCTTATCGTAAGCAATGACCTTACGATTGCATCCGGCGTTGTAAGTTCTGCAGCCAATGGTATAGTGGCTGGGACATTTGTACAATCTGGCGGATATTTTATCGCTCCATCGACCTCCTTGGCAGTATCCCAGAATTTTGAGCGAACCGGTGGAGTTTTTGCTCATGGATCTGGCACAGTCAGCCTTGTGGGTTCTGGTGCATCGATACAAGCTGTCTCTGGCTCGACAACATTCAATAATCTTTTCATCACAGCGACTACTGCTAGGACGATTCAATTTGCTGGTAGCTCAACCCAAACTATTTTAGGAACATGGACTGCTACTGGCGCAGCAAATCAATTCTTATCCTTGGGTTTGAAAACAGGTGATAGCGGTGTTTGGAATGTTTATCCAGCTGTCTGGAATATCGACTACGTGGATGTTTCTAATTCAACAAATCTAGCGACCTCGATGATTGCTCCAGCTCACTACACTTCTGTATCTACAACATCAAACAATAAGAACTGGTTTTCTCTTGCTGTCACCGCTCACGTTATCACGTCTTCGGTCGTTGGCGCTAATGGGTCAATCTCTCCAAGCGGCGCGACTTCGGTTGCTGATGGCGCCACCCAGAATTACACAATCTCTCCTGCGACTGGTTATCATATCATGGATATCAAGATTGATGGAGTAAGTCTGATCGGAACGCTAGCGAATACCTATGCTTTTGTGAATGTCACAACAAATCATACTATTTCAGTTTCTTTTGCGGCGAATGACATTTGCATTTGGGACGGTGGCGGCTCAGACGACAGCTGGAGTACAGCCGCAAACTGGTCAAACGATACACTCCCAACAGCCGGATGTGATGTGGTTTTCAACGGCACTTCTAATAAAAATTCTGTAATCGACAACGGTTTTACTAGCAAAATTCGAACATTTACGACGAACACAGGTTACTCTGGGACAATCAGTGCTAACAACGACTTAACTGTGTCAGACAACTTTACTTTAAATTCAGGATCCTTTAATGCTGGAAGCAAAAAGATAAATATTGGCGGCTCACTCTCAATGGCAGCAAATCCTTTTGCTATTTTTGACAAAGGTACTGGCACGATCAATTTCAATCCAACATTAACAGGCAAAACTATTACAACAAATGGCCAACAGCTTGGAAATCTGACTTTCAACGGGGTTGATAGGGATCTGACAGGAATTGTTGTAGCCGCCAATAACAATGTTGCATTGATCAGAAATGGGACCCTCACGGTTGGCTGGACGCTTCAGGACAATCTTAGTGCAGTTTCGATAGCTGCGAATGCAGGCACTCTTGTCGATGCCGGTAAATCCGTCACTGTGGCTGGTAATATATATATCGCATACAAGGTTGGTGTCTTGGCTTCTACTGGGCTATGGACTCAATCTGCTAGTGGCAGAATTGAGAATTACGAGATGCACAATGCATTTGGCGGCCTGACGATCGCTGGTGCCGGTGTGACGACTACCTTTACGAATGGTATTAAAATCGGTTTAAATGACGGCTCGGTTGGTGGGCTAACAATGGGACCAGGCACGATAAACGGAGGTTCATTTTCAACGGTTTTATATATGCCTCGGAATGATGGGTTGACTGTTAATAATCCGATCATCGGCTCGAAGCTCGGCACAATTACGATGTATCCACTGGGAGCTATTTCACAGAAAGCGTTCACTCTGCCAAATAATTTCGCACCGATTCAGATCCAAAAAGGACCATCGTCTAAATACACAGCCACAGGAGACTTCAACTTTGCCAATAATAATCTGACTATAAACAATGACAACATTACGGCGAATACAGGCTACCTTGATATGGGGCCATATACGTTAACTTGTAACAATCTGACAATTGGCTCAGCTTTTGGCAGCGCCAGATATCCAGCATATTATCAGATTGCTGGCGGCCTTAAGCTCAGTACTGGCACGATAAATGTTGCGGGCAATCTTGCAGCTGCAAATCCTCTCAACTTTGGTAATACGCTAAACCTTGGTTCTGGCACTTTGAACGTTGGTGGTAACCTTGATCTTAATTATATTACATTCACTCAAGGTACTTCGACTGTTGACTTGATCGGTACCGGGACGCTATCTGCCCCAAGCAATGCATATTTTTATAATTTGAAGCTAGCACACCAGAGCAAAAATACCAAGATCGTCTCAGATCTTATTCGTGTAAATAACATTTTGTATGCATATTCTGGTGGCACTCTTACTGATAAATTCATATATTTGTACAAATCTGACGGTGATCCGTTTATAGACAGTGGCACAACTCTTCTTAACAATTCATTTTTTTACATGTCCAAACAAAACCTGGAGGTCAGTGGACACAACTTTAACAGCGTGAGCTATCGTGGATATACGAACGATGTGATATTCACATTGACCTCTGATATGAGTGCTAATCTCATGATGGTATACTCTAATACGGATAGTAAAAGCTCGACTCTGAACACTTCTTCAAATAACATCAATGTGAAGAGCATTCTTCTTGGAGGCGTAAGCGCGCCAGATAATTTGGGCTCAAGCGCTACAATTGATTTCGGTACTGGTAGCCATCAAATCGCAAATTCGATTGCGCGAAATCCTGCAAGTACAACTGCTACAGCAACAATGTTGCTGAAAGAGAGCACCGTTTCGATTGGCGGTAATATCGATTTCTCGAATATAGCCGTTATTCCTGGCACTTCTACTGTCGTCATGAATGGTGTTGCAGGCTCTACTCAAACAATCTATGGTAACAATACGTTCAACAACTTGAAGATGACCACATCCGCTGCAAGAACCATTGCTTTTGCGGCCGGTACAACCCAGACTATTTCGGGGATGTGGACTGCGAAAGGACTGCCAAACAATTTGCTTACATTGGCACTCAAAACAGGCGATTCTGGAAGTTGGAGCATAAACCCTGCCACGTGGGATGTCCAGTACGTAAATGTACAAAATTCAATAAATCTAGCTGAAAATAAAATTTATCCTTTAAACTCGGTAGATGGCGGAGGAAATAAAAACTGGTTTAGCCCTGTCGCGGTGATACCAGCTATCACGGATACAGTCGGGACTATTGTTGACAATATTGTAGAAGGAACGAAAAATGTTGTAGGTGTAATCAGCGATTTTGTTCAGAACACATTTGAAGTCGTGGCTAATAGTGTGGTCGGCCAAACGCTTCAAGCTATATTCGAGAACGTTTCAGTGGCCGTAGCAGCAGCTGCTGCTGCTATTACAAACGTCTTATCAAAAATTGGTTTGACTCCTGAGGTTGCCTCCCGTGTGGCCGCAGCGACAGCTGCCGTGGTGACGGCAGTAACAGTTGCAGCGGCACCAGCTGTAGCGACCGGCTCACTGATGAATCTTGGTGAAATTGCTCATTCTGTTTGGCAGCCGGTTGCGAATCTCGTAGCTGGTAGACGACGTCGAAATTGGGGTCGTGTGATAGAGGATGGGACTGGGGCACCTATTCAAAATACTAAGATAAACTTAGTGAAAGTTTATCGTGAAAATCCAGTTGTGATGTATGAAAGCCAAAAAGTTGTTGCGTCGACATACACTGATAAAAACGGTAAGTATGGCTTTATTGCAGAGCCAGGGAAATACAAACTTGAAATAGTTAAAGATAATTATGAAGTCGTCGATACAAATTCTTTCTTAGATTTCTATCATACGAATACTTTATTTGAGGTAAAGGATTACAAGCAAGGTCTAGTAATCAAGGATGTGGCTATCTCTTCTGGCAAAGAAAATCTCTCTAAGATGTTCAAGATTACGCATCTTATGCAGATACTAAGCAAAATCTTGGCTTATGCATCTTTCGGATTCCTCGTATTCGGCACTGTAAGCATCATACCAATTGTTACGGGTCACTTGACTCCACTCAATCTTGGTATAATAGTGCTGTATTCACTTCTTTGGTTCTCAAACAGTAAGAATCTAATCAAGAAGTCTCCTTGGGGCACGATTGTTGATAAAACGAAAAATATAAATCTCCCCTTGGTTTTGGTCCGAATAATTGATAGAAAAACTGGTCAACTCGTAAAAACTGCTGTCTCGAACGAGAAGGGTAGATTTTCCACATTTATTGATAAAGGTGATTATGAGATAAGGGCTTTGAAAGCTGGATACGCTCTTGATAAACCTATTCGTTATCAAGTTGGTAAAGAAAAAGCTACTCTCTCAAAAACAATTGAGATGAAGCCAGTTTAGAAAAGCAGAATGTGAAAGTAAATAAATTGACTTTCGCGCTCATTTTGTATACAATATCAGGGTTAAGAATTTGTATCGGGGATTGGCTCAGTTGGTAGAGCGCTCGCTTTGGGAGCGAGAGGTCGTGAGTTCGAGTCTCGCATCCCCGACCAAAAAATGCCCTCGTGAAACGAGAGCATTTTTTTGTTGGGAGACTCGAATGGGAAAGGGTCGGAAAAGGGGAGTTTTCCGCAAGAGGATGGTACTGGAAACCGTGGGTTTCCAGAAGGTAGCCCGCTATGCCATAGCGGAGTGCGACCTGTGAGATCGTCTCGCATCCCCGACCAAAAAATGTTTTGCACTTGTGCGAGGCATTTTTTGGTTTAGTCAAACTCGTTTATTGCTAAATATGAGATTAGTGGTATGGTGTAGCAAGCGCACATTAATAAACGAATAGGCAAATTTTTGATAAGGAGAACTTAAATGTTCAAATGGCTCGCTCTTGCAGCCGCGACATTGATCGCGACTCTAATTTCAGGCTGTGGTGGATCAGCCAAATCTGATCCTATCACACCGCCGATTCCTGTTGTTCAGCCAATTGTAGCTTCTAAGACAGTGCAAAGTGGTACTGCAGACTATGTTGTTGCTGGTGATGTTTCTGTTGCAATTTCCCCAACGGTCTTTACACAAGCATCTGATCTAAAAGTTGTTGTCGAACCGTCTGTTTCCAAGCCGCCGAATCCAAATGTACAGCTGGTCGGAGATCGAGCTTCTATTACGGTCACATCTTCCTCACCGCTACAGGATAAGGTCAAGATTACTATAAGCAATCTTGGTTCTCGTTTTGACGCTAAGCAAACATACTACGGTATTTTGGATAGTGCCTCAAACGGCTGGAAAGCTACAACAAATTTCGTCGTAGCTACTGGTGATACGGTTGAATTAATCGCCGACAAGACCGCTTTTGCTGTTGTAAATGGAGTAAATACTCTAAAGGGTACGATTGCAAAGTTTAGTTTTGTAGCACCAATTGAGTCTGCTGGATTAGTCGTCATGGCTTCAGACAACGGTGCCTACTATCAAGATAGGGTACTTGTTTTGGTTCCAGGTTTTAATAATTCGGTAAGTGATTTAGCATTGGCCGCAAGGAAATTTAATGAAATGCGTGAGTGGAAGGTCATCTATGGTTATTCATACGATTGGCGAAAAGATGCAGCCACTACAGCGAAGGGTCTGGGTATCGCTTTGGATTCGATTGCAAACATGGGCCGACAGATTGATATCATTGCTCACTCTAGGGGCGGTCTAATCTGTCGAGCTGCAATGGAGAACAATTTCAAGACGCGTAATGTTTTGAATTTTTATTCAATTTGTACTCCTCATGAAGGCGTTCGCTTGGCCAACATCGGCAAGCTTATGGACTATCTGAGGGTTGATTATCTCAACAGTACGGCCGACAATGATCAGCCTTTTGGCCTACTTGCTTTTGATACGGAGGCAGCCAGTGAGCTTTTCCCTGGGTCAAGTTTTCTGAAAAATTTGAATGATCCTCGCAGAATACTTTTGCGAGGTAATGTGAACTATCATATTGTAGGAACGCGTTCTTATAATAATATTGGTGGTGGAGACTATCTTGCTGGCGATAGTACCGGAATGGGAGCGTCGGTTCCGTTTGAGTTGCTCACGGGTGGCGCTGTAAATCGCTATCCTGTCTATGAGGGTAATCATGGGTATTTGCTAAAAAATCCCGATGGTATTGATTATCTCATCGGTAATGTTCTTGATTCTCCAAGACAAGATATCGAATTTACAATAGAGCCGAAGGATGTAAACTATGATTTTGTTTTGGGTTATTGGCTATATAATTTGAAAATTGATAATGGACATGCACGGAAACTAAAGATTATTGATCTTGCTATTGATGCATACAATAAAAATGGCGCCTGGCTTTATTCTCAATGGTATGATCCGAATACACTGGCTGACACTGAGTTTCCAGAGGATTACCATCAATGGAATCAGGAAATGGACATCGGTGAAACCATTAATCTTCCCATTTCTTGTCATGTTGATGTCGACAGATCGGTACCCTATGATCAGGCAAAACCTTTGCAAAAGGCGCAGACAATGGCCTTTACCGTTCGCTATCAACGAGCTGATACGAAGGTATTCCTCTCACAGAGAGTAACGGCAAGGTTGCTTGGACCATACCAATATCCGACGCCGCCAACTCTACGATCTGGGGGTTCGCGAACAGTTTCTCCAACTGCTGGACTGTGTTTCTCAGAGAAAAGATAAGTAAAATCTCGCCCCCTGTTATTCTAGCAGGGGGATTCTTGTCTAAAATGATTAAATATGTTAATATCTGACAGTATTATCAAATGTTTGCGATACATGCGGGTATCGTATAGCGGCTATTATGCGACCCTTCCAAGGTTGAGATGCGGGTTCGACTCCCACTACCCGCTCCAAAAAAAATATGGCGGCCATAGTGAAGTGGTTATCACGGTAGTTTGTGGCACTGCAATCACGGGTTCAATTCCCGTTGGCCGCCCCATTTATAATTTGATTTATGCGTCCATAGCTCAGTTGGATAGAGCGCCTGTCTTCGGAACAGGAGGTCGGGGGTCCGAGTCCCTCTGGGCGTACCAGAATCAGCTCCGCTGATATTTTACAATTTATCATTTTACTATTCATCAATTTATTGACTTATTGTATTAAATTACAAAATATCAAAATTTATAAATAATAAAATATAATATATTGCCCGTGTAGCTCAGTGGATAGAGCGGCTGCCTTCTAAGCAGTAGGTCGAAGGTCCGATTCCTTCCACGGGTACCATGAAAAACGCGTCACGTAAGTGATGCTTTTTTTATGGTAAAGCTTGTGTGGAAGGAATCGGACCGAGAAAGGGGTCGGGAAAACTGGTTTTCCCGTGTAGGAAAGTAATGAAAACCTCGGGTTTTCATGGCGAGCCAGAGATAGCATCTCAGAGCGCGAGCCGTGTCCGCATCCGCACCACGGGTACCATGAAAAACGCGTCACGTAAGTGATGCTTTTTTTATGGTAAAAATATTATCATTTTGGTTAATGTGGTAAAATGATATAAATGCAAATAATTATGGGGGAGTTATGAATAAGATTAAGAAATTTGAAATCTGGAGTGCAGTTTTCACGATCATTGTTGGCTCGCTTTTACACTTTGTTTTTGCTTGGTCGCAAGAGTGGAAGCCATTAGCTATATTTGCTGCAGTAAACGAAAGTACTTGGGAGCACTTGAAGCTGGCTTTCTGGCCAGCGCTTCTCATGACTCTGATTGGCTGGCGAATGTTTGCCAAAGATCATTCCATAATCTCAAAGAACTTTTGTTTTGCGCAAGCAAAGAAGCTATATATGATGCCGATGCTGATCGTCGCGCTATTTTACGGCTGGCGATATTTTTTTGCAGATAATTTTGTATATGATATTTCTATATTTATGGTTGCCGTAATCGCTGGTCACTACACTGCTTATAAACTAGAAACTGGCTCATTCGTTTGGGGAATGAAGAAGTTCGCTTTTGTCGCGATTGTACTGTTGGCCTTAGCTTTTGCGCTTCTGACGTTTTTCCCGCCAAAGTGCTTTCTTTTTCACGATCCGGTCAGTAGTGGCTATGGTATTATTAATAATTAATTAGGAATATATGAAATCAAAATTTTATTGCTTTGCAGCACCACCACTGTTTCTCACAATAATCCAAGATACCAACGCGGTGGTGTGTTTGGTTGTTGCTCTGTTTGCTCTTTTTGTTCTAGCTAGGCTGATAATAAATATTTTTCGCAAGAAAAAGTTATTTGATCAAATCGTAAAAATCGCACTTGTGCTAATCTTTTTTGGCTTTATCTGTTTTGCGAATATCGATATGATCTTTAGCTCATATTCAAATTATTATCTCGGATACTATCTGCTCGCCGTTACCTCTAGTCTGTCAATATTTATTATTTCAAAGCTCGCAAAGAATAAAAAAATTATTTGGTTACTAATATTGCCAATAATTAGCCTAATTTTTGGGGTTGTTACATATTTCGGTATTAAGAACAATGCGGCAGATGCGACTGGCCGAACAAATGAATCGGGTTTTCCCCTCGATACGTCGCCAACAGCATCCGGGACGAGCGATCTTCAACATGTATATTTTGATCTTGGCTGTGGGCAAGCCCGTCTTTTTTAATCAGATTTTTTTCAGCAATTTCTCAATATTTATAATTAAAATTATTATATGCTACAAAAAATTATTACAAAAATTGATCGTATTTCGGCTTGGATATTGTTTGTTGGAATGATTCTGTACTTCATCAGTGGCTATGGCATGACTAAAGGGTTTATCCATCCAGCGTTAGCCACTAAGTTGCATTTAAACTATCTGACTTACTTTGTCATATTTGGATTTATTGTTCATACTTATTACGCAATTCATCTCGCATTCAAGCGCTGGCGAATCTGGAACGGCTATACCAAATTATTACTTCTGTTATTTTATTTATTTTTTCTTTCAGGCTTTGTGTATGTTGACCGTTTTTACTCAGCGGAAAAAGCTGCAGCAGAAGACCAGAGTGAGAACGTCGCCAATGTTACTGAAAAAAATAATGCTACATCTTCTACAACAAATAGCGCTGCCACGTCTCAGCCGACCTCGACAAATAGTACCGCAAAGACATTTACTCTTGCTCAGCTTGCCAAATATAACGGCTTAAACGGTCAGCCGGCTTATGTTGCTGTTGACGGTGATGTTTATGATCTTAGTGCCAAATTTCAGCAAGGTCAGCACTTCTCTCATTATGCTGGCACTGAGCTGACAAATGCTTTCTACAGTTACCATGCTAAGAGATCTCTCGCAAAATACCCAATCGTTGGCACTCTTGCCAAATAAAAAAGTCACCCGACACAAGAACGGGTGACTCGGTTTATTTACTGTGATTTACCAGAGTTACGGTTGACTAAGAGTTCGTACCAGTAGCTTTCTGGATGAAGCCTCTGGTCGCTTTGGAAATTGTCCAGCGGAACTGAGAGAATTTGCTCTCCTCTGATGGATACCATTAGTCCCCACCATTGTTCGGCGAGAACCAGCTCGGCGGCCTTTTGGCCACAACGTATTCCAAGAATGGTATCGCGTGCAGTTTCTTTGCTATGGTGAAAAAAACTAAAACGCGGGTATTCGGTGGCTAATCCAGTGATGGACTTGATCATTTTGCCAACCATGCGTCCGGCTTTACCTTCTTCAAAAACCATTTTTTCAGGCTTGCCATTGTCCAGGTCTGCCTGTGATGACTTGACTGTTTGGTTGGCGATGACAAGTGCCCAGCCACGATGTCGGTGAGCATATTTCACGCGTTCTGCCATCTCGTTTAGGTCGATCAGAACGTCTGGCGCACAGATATAGCAAGCCTTTAGTGCTAGTCCTATCGCGATTGTCGTGATGCTTGAGTCATGATTTGGTATTTCGAGAACGCCAACCAATCGATCGGTTTTCAGCTTCTCAATGTAATCGATAGCACGTTGATACCATGATTCAACGTAACCATCGAACCCGATACAGTAATCCGTGCCACCAACGTCAAGATTCGGGGCATTAGGAATTCCAATAATTGGAATTTCGGCATGCTTGAAATGGAGAGCATTGGTGAGCGTGTTGTGACCGCCGATTGCGATCAGACCGTTGTAGCCGTCTGGACCAAAGTAGTCTTTGTAGCCCTCAATTGATTCAAGCCTGATAATCTTTGTATCAGTTTGATCGTTTGGGATGATGCATTTGCGAGTTTTCACTTTTGTTTTTGCATTGTATAGTTCGACAGGGTTTTTCCATCCAGGGCTTGATGAAAGCCCTCCTGGGAGATAGCAGACATTGTGTTCTGGCAGATTGTAGATAATTTCGTCCACAATCGCATAGTTTCCTGCCTGACAGTTTGGACTCGCAGCCAGCACGACTGTTTTGTAACCATTGTTTATGTTCATGATAATTTATTCCCCCTCATACTACGGCTCGATGTCCGTCATCTATTTTGTAGCAGAGTGTTGACAAAAATACTAGTACCTAGGCTAATAATTTTTATTTTGTAAATATTTTTGATATGCTTCAGTTATCAAATAATGCTAAAAGGAGCTGATATGGGACAGTATGAAGCGAAGACCGTAGATAAAAAATGTATTTTTTGTGAAATTGTGGCAGGACGAATTTCTGCTGACCTTGTTTTTTGGCAAGATGATCAGTTTATGGCATTTCTCTCGATCGATCCAAACACCGAAGGCTTTGCTTGTGTGATTCCAAAAGAGCACTATGGCAGCGATGTGATGAAGATGCCAGACAATACTTTGCAAAAATTTATTTTAGCTGCGAAAAAAGTTTCAGCAATTTTAGAGAAACATTTTGAAGATGTTGGGCGAGTTGGTGTGTTGATGGAAGGACTAGGCATCGACCATGCACATATCAAGCTAATGCCGATGCACGGCACAGAATTTCTGAAAAAAGGTGAGTGGCGTCAGGTCTTGAGTGGTAAAAATTTTTGGTTTACAAAATACGAAGGCTATGTCTGCTCTGGAAGTGGACCGATGGCTGATTTTGGCAAACTATCAACTTTGGCAGGGGAAATTCGCAAATCTGTGTAAATTTTGATACTTCTGTACTTGTCAAAATTCATCGACGCGCATACAATTAGTGGGCACAAAATAAGATGAAAGGACTCTGGATGGCAAAGTTTGAGATAGAGCAACGAGGCAAGCTCTCAAAAGAAAAGTTTCACGAACTCGATAAACTTTTTCGCGAACACGGAAAGTTCGTCGATGTGAAAAAGCGTTTATCCCTGATTTGGTGTACTTCGGTTAAGAGTGCGGCAGAGGTAAAGGATGAGACGATTGATCTGCGCTTGCGCGTAACAAATGGCGAAGGAGAAGTTGTTCTCAAGCATGGCAAGTGGAGTGGAAGCGATTCTCGTAAAGAGTTTAGCTTTCCGGTCAAGGACGCGGATAACTTTTGGGATTACTTAGAATTTGTAAGAATCCTTGGTTATCACAAGTTCTTGGTGACGGATACGATCAAGAATGATTATCATTATAAGGGTATTGAGTTTTCACTTGTTGAAATTCCGAAGTGGGGATACTATTTTGAAGCAGAAATCTTAGTGGACGAAGACGGAATTGCCGCTGCAAACAAGAAGATTGAAGAAACTGTGCACTCTGTTGGTTTGGAGCTTATCGACGAGACAGGCTATCATGAACTTCTTGATAGCATCAACGCTCGACCTGGGTCTCGAATTGACTTAGATACAGTTGATATGGATGATCTGAAGTCGAAATTTGCAGTTTACTTTAATCACAAAGGATAAATATGGCAAAAGACCTAGATTCAGTCCAGTTAAATATCAAAGAATTCTGCGAAAAGCATGATTTGAGCGCTCCGCTTGAGCACCGAGCTCTCGACTTGGTCTCTGAGGTTGGCGAAGTTGCAAAAGAAATCTTGAAAATGTCTGATTACGGCAAGAAGCCAATAGAGATAAACAACGATGTGAGGTCGGAGATAGGGGACGTTCTATTTGTTCTAACGATTATCGCAAATCAGCTTGATGTTTCTCTTGATGAGGCGCTGGCGGAAGTATTACAAAAGTATGAGAAGCGCCTAGCCAAGGGTGGCGCTGGTTCGGAAAACGAATAAACTGTGATTGGATATAAAAAACCTCGTCTTCCTTGACGAGGTTTTGTGTTTTTGAAGCTCTCTGGGGCAGCTTAATGTTTTCGCTGCAGTGGCAGCGGAATCGGATTCAAGTTTTTGCCTGGATCCACGGCTCCATAGCCGTAGCCGGAGTATTCGTCGCCGTGTTCGCGGTATGCGATAACAGTAAGTAAATCGAGGGCTGCTGGCCGATCGGTGTTGGTCAGCCGATGCAAGACGACATCATCGATGCCGGGTGCCATCTCAAGAATATTGAAATCAGTATTGTTGATCTGGCGCATTGCAAGAGTAATATTTGACTTGAAGCTCATGATATTACCTCCGTTAACCATTGTCATATATCTTTGACAAATGATTAATATCGTTATATGCTAATCTAATTGAAAATACAAGTAATTGCACTGTACTTTCTTGAATAATGTGCTATAATAAATTGTGGCGAAAGTACGCCTTTTTTATTTTTTATCCGATACAAACATGAATGATGAAGTAATCCTAAGATTTGACGAAGTTAGCTTCGAATATAAGCATGACAAACCTCTTTTGCACGAGGCCAGCTTTTCTGTGCGCCGTGGCTCGAAAATTACGTTGATGGGCCAAAACGGTGCCGGTAAAAGTACCCTGTTTGCGATGATTATGGGCGAGTTGAAGCCAAAAGAAGGCCGGATTTCTATTGCAAATGATGTAACAATCGCAACTGGTCGCCAAGTGATGGCTCGTGAAGATTTGTCACTCTCGATTATGGATTATTTTGCCAAAGCATTCCCGATCAGATCAAACGACTTGCCAAGCAAGGCACATAAGGTTATGGACGCGGTCAATCTTGATGTTCCAACTGATCGACTAGTCGGTGCGCTATCTGGCGGTCAGCAGGCACGATTGCTCCTAGCGTTTGCCCTAATCCAAGATTCAGATATTCTGCTACTAGATGAGCCAACAAACAATCTTGATCAAGCTGGTATCGATCACCTTATTCAATTTCTGATTTTATACAAGAAAACAGTCATTGTGATCTCTCATGACGCCGACTTCCTAAACTGCTTTACCGAAGGTGTTATTTATCTAAATGTTTTCACACACAAAATCGAAAATTATGTTGGTGACTATTATTCAGTAGTAGAAGAAATTACCAAAAGAGTTGAGCGTGAAGAGCGTAAGAACGCTCAGCTGAAGAAATCTATTCTTGATCGCAAAGAGAAGGTAAACTTCTTTTCAAACAAGGGTGGTAAAATGCGTCAGCTGGCAAAGAAACTAAAAGAAGAAGTCGTTGAGATGGAGGACGAAGTCATTGATGTCCGTCATGAAGACAGAACTATTCGCGAATTCGACATTCCAATGCAAGAAATTGTTGGTGATATTGTCACGATTAGCTTTGTTACAGCCTTCAAAAATCATGAGCCAAAAACACGCGAAATCGAAAAAATAATTCGCAAACGTGATCATCTTATCGTAATTGGCCCAAATGGTATCGGTAAAAGCACGTTTTTGCGTTCGCTCGTTAATGGTGAAAATAAGGGCGCCAAGATTCTTGATGGTGTAAAAATTGGTTACTATAGCCAAGATTTCTCTAATCTTGATTTTGATAAAACTGTTTTTGATTCGCTAGACTCTTCTCGCGCGGAGGGTGTTGATACGCAAGAGATGCGCTCAGTCGCAGCTGGTTTCCTTATCACTGGTGATCTCATGGGCCACAAAGTTAGCGAGCTATCCGAAGGCCAGAAGGGTCTACTTTCGTTCGCTTGTCTGGTTCTTATGAAGCCCGGACTTTTGATCATGGACGAGCCGACAAATCATATAAATTTTCGACATTTACCAATCATTGCAAAAGCGCTTGATGAATACAAAGGCGCGATGATCATGGTGAGCCATATGCCAGACTTCGTGAGTCAGATAAGATTTAATGACGAAATTGATCTCGGTAAAGTGTAAACTTATCTTTTCTATCTAATTTTAAAAAGACCTTTATGCAAGGTCTTTTTTATACTCCTAGATTGACAATTTTCTTAAAAGTTGTATGCTACATGCACGCACATAAAATGTTGGAGGGGAATTTGATGAATAAATCAAAGATTGCTATTGTTGTGCCAGATTTGAACGGCGAGCGCTCGTCCATATATCTTCGTAGTGGTATTGGTATATTTGCTGATATCAAAAGGCTGTATCCGGATGAGCACATCATCCCTGCGCTAAATGGTACTGGAGGAGATTTGTCCGTAATTATGGCTAATTTTAGGACTGGGTTCTTCCCTTTGATTAGTCCGCCGGGACTTGCGAATACGCTGAACAAAGCCTATTCCAAAATTGGTAGTTTCGAAACTGTTGTTCGTCTGGATGTTGATGAACACCCTGTCTGTTATATCGGTGAACTGGCCAAAAGAGCAAAGCAAATTGAAGGCGTGGTAGTCGGCGACCTGGAGCATTCCGAGGAGTTTATGCCAAGAGACAGTTTTGAATATTATTCAAACACTGAAATCACGCCAAAACTTTTCTTAGATGCAACCGACGGTAGATTAGTTCTTTCTGGCGCTCATGGGTTTTGCGCAATTAGCAAAAATGTCTTGCCAGCGCTTAGAGCTCAAGCTTATAGAATTTGGCGAAAGGCGCTCGAAAAGAGCAAAAAAACGGAGTTAGGTTGGGGCTTTGATGCAATGATTTATCTTGCCGCGCTCGGACTGAATATCCCGATAGAGGTAAGGAAAATTCCTGCAACCGAATTTCGATCACGAGATCGAAAAAAAATTATTGAACAGCGTTTTGCTGATGAAATGGCAATAATTGCCGCAAAAACAATTTTTGGTTGGTGAGTTCCGATGATCGTCTTGAATATTTGAGACGATCATTTTTTTGAGGCATGAGGTATTCTATTATGCTGTTCTTTTTGTGATAATGAAACTTATGGATCAGCAAACAGCCCTGAAAATTTTGAAGTCTGGCGTCAACGTTTTTCTCACAGGCGAGCCAGGCAGCGGCAAGACATACACAATAAATCAGTATGTCTCTTATTTGCATTCCCATGAAATCAAGCCAGCAATTACCGCTTCTACTGGTATTGCTGCGACTCATATTGGTGGGATGACGATACACTCATGGTGCGGAATAGGAATCAAGAGCCGACTTGGGCCAGGAGATCTGAAAAATATAGTGGGCAATGATTATATCAAGAAGAGGGTTGGCCCTGCCAAGATTCTTATTATTGATGAGATTTCTATGCTCCCTCCAGAGACACTAGGTATGATCGATGCAGTCTGCCGGACGGTGAAAAATAGTCATCAGCCATTTGGCGGTATGCAAGTTGTACTGGTCGGTGATTTTTTTCAGCTTCCGCCAGTAATGCGGAAGAATTATAGCGAATTTTCTCAGGACAATTTATTCGATGAGGGTCCGATGCGCTTTGCTTACGATGCGCCGGTCTTTCGTGAAGCTGACTTTGCAACATGTTATATTACTGAACAATATCGCCAGGATGATAGCGAGCTTCTTTCCTTGCTATCTAAAATTCGTGAAAATAAATTCGACAATATAGCATTAAACTCAATTACTCAACGTAAAGTCGATGTCGTGAGCGTACCTGAGAATGCGCCAAAACTTTATTCGCACAATGAAAATGTTGATTATGTGAATGATCAGATGCTGGCGAAAATCCAAGCCGAAGCGCAATATTTCCCAATGGTTGTAAAAGGTCATGATGCACTAATAAGTGTAATGAAAAAAGGTTGCCTCTCACCAGAAAACTTGTATTTAAAAGTTGGTGCGGCAGTAATGTTTACTAAAAATAATCAGAAAGCAGGATACGTAAATGGTACCCTCGGAATAGTAGAAGGATTCGAAAAAGATACAGAATTTCCAATCGTGAAAATACGAAGCGGCAAGAGAATCATCGTCGAGTATGCCGACTGGATTGTTGAAGAGGATAGAAAAGTGAAAGGTCGCCTTTCGCAACTTCCGCTTCGACTGGCCTGGGCTATCACCGTGCATAAAAGCCAGGGGATTAGCTTGGATGAAGCTGTTATCGACTTGTCGAGAGTTTTTGAATACGGTCAGGGCTATGTTGCCCTATCGAGAGTTCGTCGTCTTTCTGGTATTTATTTGCTTGGTTGGAACGACAAAGCGTTTCAAGTTGATCCTGAAGTTCTAGAAAGAGATAGAGAACTACATATAGATTCTACAAATGCGGAAAGACTATTTTCCAAAATTTCAGAGACAGAAATTGCACAGCTAGCAATTGACTTCGTTACGAAGTGTGGCGGTTCTATAGATATCGATGATGTGATTTTGCCTTTAAAAAAACAAAAGCTGAAAACTGCTGATGAAACATTAGCATTGTGGAATAAAGGTATGACGATTTCACACATTGCAGAAGTAAGGAAGTTAAGTATCGGGACTGTTTCTGGTCATATCTATGGTCTAGCCAAAATTGGCAAAATAAAAAAATCTGATTCAGCCCGCGTGCTATCCAGAGAAGCACAAAAAGATTTAAAATTAATACAGGCCACATTCAAGAAGCTCAAACCGGAGAGATTAACGCCGATTTACGATCATTTTGATGGCAAGTATTCCTTTGATGATCTGAAATTTGTTAAAATATTTATGAAATAATAAGTCATGATATGGATAAACAATTAAACCATAAATTCATTATTGCACTCATCATCCTAGACCTCGCATGGGCAAGTATAGCTGCAGCTTATGACTGGGAAGTTTTTCGTCAAGTGCCTGTTTGTCTTTGGCCCTTTCTGATCATCTGCCCAGTTTTTCCGGCTCTGCTTTCTCTCGTCTGGGCACAATCTTTGGATTTTGAGCCAAGTAACTGCTTGCTTGCATTTGGGGCGATTCCGAGTCTTATATACTTTTTTGCTGCCCTGATCTATTATCCAACATGGATGGCCTTGAACGGCTTTGACTGGATGACTTTCGGCGCGATATTTTGGGTTCTCCCTTATGGCCTGCAGGCCATATATCTGATTCTGAGGCATCGAGTTAAATTTAGATTTTCAGTCGCCGCAATCATCTTTCTTCTTGTGTCCTTTGGCATTCAATACAAAACCAAAACATACGGCGCACAGGATTTTACTAATTTCTCGGCATCATTATATAATCTTGACTACCTCATAATGTTTTTGGTTGCGCTATCATTCCCTTTTGTTTATCAGCTATACTGGACGACGCGCCATAGATGCAATTTTGCACGAAAGAGTATAGAATAATACTAAATATAAGTAGTAAAATAAGGAGCGGAAATGCCAAAGAACAAGGGAAAAATTAGTTTAGTGCTGATAATTTTACTTCTGCTCGCAGTGATTTCCATCGGGCTTGTCTTTATCAAGATTGGTCTTACGCTTTGGTTTTGGCTGATATTGGTTGTTTGGCTTGTAATCTTCTTGCTGTATCTGTTCGCGGCACTTTTCAAAGCCATTGTGATTTTCTGGTTAATTTCTTTGCTTTGGCTAATATTCTCAACACTTGTAGCGTTTGGCTTATTCTCGAGCGTCACTTCAACTAAATCGAGTGAAGTTATTAATACATCTGGTTTGCCAACAGTAAACGGAATCTCATTGTCTGAGTGCACAAGCACAATGTCGGATATACCGAGAATGCTTGATGGTTGGAAGGACACAATTTACTCTGCTCCGTATATTGGTAAAGGGTCAAACGAAGTTGCGAATGCAAATGATGTTCGTACTTTTTCATACAAAGGATTGGTAGATAAAACGGAGCCAAATTCTATGCATGTCCGTTTTGAGAAGATGGATGGTGGCTATATCACGGGATATGCTACGACTATGGAGGTTTGTAACCAGGATAACAAAGCAAACTACAGCTATGTGACGAAATATCAGTCACCAACAAGCGTTGCTGGGGCAAATACTGTCGCTAGTATTAATTATTTCCATGGCGGCAAGTATGTTTTCGCACCAGGAAATTATCGAATTGATGCATATATAAGGGATACAAGCGGCACTTGGCATCTTGTTGATAGAATGACAGGTATCACTATCACGGACTAGGACACTCTGCATGATATAAAAGAAATACAAATCAGTAAAATCAGAGTTTTTGAAAAAAATTCGCTGGCAGGATTTTTGTTTGTCGATTTTTCGAAATACCTAGTTTTTCCTTTCTCTCACAAGTTCGCATATTTTGTGATAGGCCATACGCCAAATTGGTATCTTATTGCTGCAATCGGCTGGTTTGTTATCGGTGTTCCGGCGATTTATGCGGTCTATAAAGGAAAAAAATGGGGAGCATATGTGCTTCTAGCTTTTTTGCCTGTCAGTTTCGTCACATATCAGTTCTTTTTTCATTTACCGGTTTACTCTGTAATCGCATTTTACATTGGAATAATACTCTTTCTGTACCTACTTTTTCGTCAATGGAAACATCTGAAGTAGCTTTAGGCTCATATATTTGTCAATGATAATTGACATCATCTAGTGTAAGTGTTATAATCCTGCTCATCAAAGAAGTAGGAGGTGGCCAGATGAAGCTGGTACTATGTCTTTTGAGTATAATATCGATTTTCATATCGATGCCTGTTTACGGGCAAGACTTTATTCGTCGGGTGGAGCCGTTCGTCTACAAGGACGTGGCACTTGTCCCGACGCGACAGTTTGCGAAAGAACTGGGCTTTACTGTTCAGGTTGATGGCGACAAAATCGAATTAACATCGAAGCTGAATACTCTCCGGCTGGAAATTGGTTCGAAAAAAGTAGTTATTGGCACTGAGATAGAGTCTGACTTGTCGCTGCCGATTCAGAAGTTTGCAGACTCATCATTCATCCCCGTTCGAGAGATCGCGGCTCTACTGAGCCTTGACTACAAAGTCTCGAAAGACTCAGTCCAAGTTGATAAAGCGCTTTTCAAACTGCATCAGGGTAAAGAAATCTTGATTGTGATCTCAATGCAAAAAATATTTTGCTATGATGATAATCAATTAGTTATGCAGTCCTTGATTAGCTCTGCCAGAAAAGGGCGGCACAATCATCTCGGTATTTTCAAGATAGGGCGAAAAGTTGCGGGTCCTGTCTACGACAAGGCTTATAATTGCTGGCTTAGCTGGATAATGCAGTTTTATGAGCATCATCTTATGCATAGTTGGCCCAGCAAATCGAAAAATATCATTGCTGATCCAGGTCGTAGAATCGGCCACCCAGCTTCAAATGGTTGTATCCGCTTGTACAATAGTTTTGCAAAAAAAGTGTATGAATGGGCGCCGTCAGGAACGACGGTTGAGATTGTCGCTTAGAACTTATAGATGCTTTGTAATATACAAGGCATCTATTTTTTGTCACCTACGTTGTACCTATCATCTTTATGATAAATGTGGTATAGGTAATGCAAGAGGTGAAGCTATGAGAACTGTACAAAAGCAAATTGAAGAGATAGCTGCTAACCAGGTCATCGCGATTCAAGAAGAGTTTAATGTTGAAAACTTTTCGCCGAATTTTATTCTGCAGCTAAATGAGTTGACGCCCTGCTTTATTAAAGAAATTGTGCACCAGAGTTTGCTCTGGTATGTCGCTGCTTGGCAAAATGATTTATTCGCTGCTTATCCAGATGAAGATGCTTCGGATATCGAGCTGGTAGATTTGATCTTGGAAAAGCAGCCAGCTTTGCATAATTCCAGAGGCGTGATTGAGCATGTGATCGCCGCTGCACACTTTCGGGAATACCCATTTCCTGTCGATCAGGATATCGTGGATTCATTGTCTGAGCCAGAAGGGGGCGTCGAAAAGCAAATGAAAGATTCTCCACCGAGACGAAGCGGGATTACCAATCCTGGCACCAAATCTAAGGGACGCAAAAGGCGTTATCCTTAAAATAGTTTATTAAACGTAGAAGCTGAGCAAATACATGCTCAGCTTTTTTCATTATAGATTGTCGTAAACATTTTTTGGCAAGAAAAAGAGAGAGCCCGTATGCTGCGACTCTCCCAAGTAGGTCCAAAAAAAGAAAAATCCTCTTAAAAACCGTACCTAATAATTAGTATGATACTCGGAACAGCTGGAATGTCAATGAGCTCAGCCTCAGTATCGTGATTATATCGCTTCAGTGACCGATAAAGTCATAATTCTAGCGCTGCACTGACTATCAAATTGTGACAGAGATAAGATTAAAATGTGCTACAATATCTTTAGTATATATTAAGGAAGGAATTAAATGGACAGAACGGAAACACTTGAAGTTGAAATAGATAAAATCAAAGCGAGAAATGTGCGAGTGGAAGACGACAAAGCTTGGGAAACAAGTTCTGCTCGCAAGATTATAATCACCATCGTTACCTATTTGCTCGTCGGAGCATATCTTGTTTTTCTCGGCGTGAACAAGCCATGGCTAAATGCACTCGTCCCCACATGTGGCTTTGTCCTATCTACTTTGACGATCTCATTTGTAAAAAAACGTTGGCTTGAGGCTAGAAAAAAGTAGCTGTGTCATTTGTCTTATTATTGTGTTTAAATATACAGAATGAAAGATAAATTATTTCGACAAATTCGCAATCTATATCGTATCAATGCCGATGCTTGGCATATGTTTTTTTCAAGTTTCTCAAAATACAAAAAGTTTGATGGTGACTATCAGGAGATTTGCGAAAGAATTATCAAAGGTTGCTGGAACGGCCGATATTTTCAAACTAGTTCGAGCGGCTTCTCAGAATTTTGGATGCGCGACTTTGCTTACTGCGCTGAGAGCTTAGTGGCTCTAGGGTATTCTAGGGAAGTTCGAGAAACCCTGATCTTTGCGCTCGAGCATTATGAAAAATTTGGGGCAATACGAACCAAAATTTCCAGAAATGGGCAGCCGGTCGATATCTTTGATATTGCTCCTGATTCATTGGCATTGCTAATTCTGTCCTTGATTCGAACCGATAACGGCGACTTAGCAAAGAAACATAAAGTGTTTTTGAACTCGGAGATAAGTAGATACTACGAAAATATTGTTGATGAGAGTGCTGGTCTTGTTCGAGGCGGCTATCTCTCGAGCGTGAAGGACCACAGTGTCCGCCAATCTTCCACATATGATAATTCGATGATCGCATATCTGGCCAAAAATTTGGATGAACTAGGACTCGCTAACCCGTTCAAAAAATTTGATTGGGTTAAGAAAATACGCGAGAAATTTTGGACTGGCTCATATTTCAAAGATAATCTTGAGAGCGACGATGTGACAGGTGACGCAAATATATATCCTTATTGGCTCGGAATATTTGATGATAGGCTGATGATGGAAAAGTCATTTACTTCTATGGAAAGGGCTGGTCTTGCTGATCCTTTTCCGCTAAAATACTCGTCTCATCGAAGAGGCGTATTTGTGAAGCTGATCAATTTCTTCACGCCGAACTATCAGGGTGATACTATCTGGCTGCAAAACGGGTTGATTTATTTACGATTGCTCGAAAAGACAAATCAGAAAAAATTTCAAAAATATTTTGGAATTTATAAAGGTTTGATTGAGCATAATAAAAATTTTATCGAAGTCTTTCATAGCAACGGCCAGACATACAGAACGCCTTTCTACAAGGCTGATGAAGCACTTCTTTGGTGCAGTATGTTTCTTGATCTAGCACGAAAGAAGGATGACCACGAGACCTTGCTGCAGCTGGCTCGGGCGGCGATTGAGTCTAAGCTATCTGGGGAAAAGCTTGATATTTCAGAGTTCAAGCTAACTCCAACTTTGAAGAAGAAGGGCGCTTCTTTTGTTACACTTACCGCAAACGGTAAACTTCGTGGCTGTATGGGCGATCTAGCCGCAAAACAGTCTTTGTATGAAAACGTAATCGAAAATGCTAGAAATGCAGCTTTTGCCGACTCTCGTTTTGCACCATTGCGTGGCGATGAAATCAATAAAATCAAGATTGAAATCTCTGTTTTGAGCAAGCTCACAAAATTAATTTATACTACGCCGAAAGAATTAATTGATATTCTCAAATCGAAACATCCTGGTGTTTTCTTATCAAAAAAATCACATTCTGCAACCTTCTTACCTCAAGTTTGGGAGGAATTGTCTGACCCAGAGAGTTTTCTTAGCGAGCTTTGCCTAAAGGCGGGATTGCCAGCTTCGGAGTGGCAAAAAGATGTCATAATTGAGACTTATACTGTCGAAGAGATCAAATAATTATTTGGATCTATTAGTGCAAATTTTATTATAAGCAGTATAATATAGACAGAGTTATTAAGCGAGAGGACTTTGTGGGCATCAAAAAATCCGGAAGGCCGATGGAAGAGAAGCAGGCCGAGCAAAAGAGACGTCAGTTCAAGGCTGCGCCTTGGCGATATAACGTTAAGGTTCAAAACTTCATCCAGAAACTCTGGCGCAAAGAGCGCTAACACGTTTTTGTGCTTGACTAAGGTCGGCGAATCGTGAAAACGACACGCTTAAATTTATCGATTAGATCATTTGAATATTTAAGGAACTACAAAATGGAAAACGAACAAATTGACAGAAAAGCGATGACACTCAAGGACTTGTTGATGACGATATCGCGTGAAAATATTGAAACTGAAATCAAAAATCATATTACTCCCGAGCTTCTTAATCAAGTCTCTGTGGAGGCCGTTGCTGATTCTATCGTGAAGACTTTGTCAGCCCCAGAAGGTGTCTTTGTAAATAAGACAGTCGAGTTTGACTCGATTCACTCCTTACTCAAAGAACAGATTCCTGCCGATGAAGATGATGAGGCTCCGAAGTTTGAACTAAACACGCTAAAAGGTGACGAAGACTCAAAAATTGTGAACGAGCAAGCTCGTAAAATATTTCAAGATCTAGTCGGGGAAGAGACAGAACATAACTTCTCGGGTAACATCTTGGGCGAAGCATTTGTAAAGAAAAGCACGTTTGATCCTTTGCAGAAGTTGATATTTGTTGAAAATTATAATAATTTGCCGATCGACGTTCGTCAAACTTTGCATTGGCTTGCAGAGAGAGGCGTGAAGCTTGTTATTGCTAGCGATGTAGATGAAAAAAGACCTTTCGATAATTTCTCAGTAAACGGAAATGATTATATCGAGTCTGATTGCTTGAAAAATGGCTTAGAAAACGTTCCTCAGCTTCGTATTTCCGAAAAGCGTATCAAAGAATCTGAAAAAGTTGCCTAATCTGTCTCTACGATTGTAACTTTGGCGATATAAGGCTATAAATAAGAGAGAAATAAAACTACATATGTAGGGGGTATGATCGTGTTTGTTCCATATATTATAGGGGCAGTCTTGCTCTCTATTTTTATTGCAGGAATGCTGGTCAAGAAAAATCTTGAGGAGAAGTCTTACAAGAAAATTCTGAACAAGGTTAAGTATTGTCTTATTGATGATGTGAGATCAAACAAATTCCTAAACTGGAAAGCTTGGCGCCTCAAAGAGGTTCTGCAGCTCTATGGTATGAGTACACATGACACTGGAATTCGCATAGAATGCCAAGTGATCAATTCGAAAGGTGATAAACGGCTTAAGCCAAACGAAATTGGTTTTGAGATCGTTGTCCGAAGAAGCGAGGGTGGTCAGGCCTTGGGCAAACCATATTTTCGGAAGATGAATAATGTTCCGAAGAAAAACGATCCAGTCGTGATTGTCTTTGAGCAAAAAAATCTTAGAGGTCTTGTTAAACATTTAGCAAAAATTCTGAAACCATAGTTTTCATTCCTTGAGCGGGCCAGCGAGCCCGCTTATTTTATATTCGCTTGAATTGCGGTATGTTATACTAAACTGCCAAGAATAATTAATATAAGTTATATGAAAATTGCTTTCGATCTAGACGATGTTTTGACAAACACAACTGAGAAACTGACCGATTATTTTAATCATCTTCATGGTACATCTCATACACTTGTAGACCACGTCACTTTCGGCTTGCATGAAGTATGGTGCAAACCAGAGGAATATTGCCGTACTGTTTGTGATGATTTCTTGAGTTTACATATCCCTGAACTTTCTCCTTACGAAGGTGCGCAAGTATTGCTGGAGCAATTGTCGAGCAATGGCTACGAGATAGTGATAATCTCATCGCGCCCGAGTATTCACTTTGGGGCAACTGAAGCATGGATAGCAAAACATTTTTCTGGTCTAAAAATTGAGTTATATCTCGCAGGACAGAAGCATCTAAATATTCCGGGCAGGACGAAGGCCGAAATTTGCAAATCTATTGGTGCTACCTATATTGTTGATGACGCACCACATCATATTGACGATTGCTCTTCTGAGGGAATTTTGTGCTTCCTCTGGGATCGTCCCTGGAATCAGGACTATAAGGAGACGGACGTTGCTAGAAGAGTAAAAAGTTATGACGAACTGATAAGATTACTGAAAGCATAAGCAAAAGAATAGTTTTGAAATAAAAAAAGTCTCAATCTATTCTCGATAATAGATTGAGACCCAGCGTTTCTCGAGATTTAATGTGCTTGGCCACTCGTGTGCGTAGATGTAAGCGTTTATGCCAGCTAATTTCAGCGTTCTTAGAGCAAATTCTTTTGCTCTTTTTTGATTGACCTCCCAGGCCTTCTGGATTATCCTGTTCGGTTGGGTAAAACCGTATTTTTCGCACCTTCCGTATTTTTCCAGTAGCGGCGGATCTTGTATTACAAGTTCATACTGAACATATGGCAAATTATGTTTGTCCACTTCGTTCTTGTACGTGAAGCTTGCGAAATAAGTTCGTTGATAAATTTCCCCTGGAAACTTACAGGTATTCGGCAAGTGTACTGCAACTGTCATCTCGATCTTTTGCTCGATCATGGTGATCGTCATCTCTATCGCTTCTATCTCGATAGATGTGCGTCTTTCGATAAGTTCCGTTACGAGATCGTGCATCGTGATCTCCTCCTTTGGTAGCGTTGAGACTAAGCTAACATGCAAGATGCTTACTGTCAAATCTGTCCTCATTTTGATCTTAGTCAAATTGGGGTACAATAGCATTAAATCAATATTAAATTAAGGAAATATGGCTAATATCAAATGCCCAAAATGTGGTTATGAATTTGAGCTCAGCGAAGCACTAAAAACCGAGATAGAGTCGTCTCTCGTGGCTGATCTTGATAAGAAGCATCTCGCAGAGATTGAAGAGATCAAGAAAAAGGCTCTTGCGGATGGCGCCTCGAGTAGCGAGTTGAAGCTAAAACAGCTTCAAGAAGAAAAAGAAGAGGATAAAAAGCAGAATAAGGAGCTAAGAGATCAGCTATCTGAGCTCATGAAGCAACTCCGTGAATCGAACAAAGCAAGAGAAAATGCTGAGATTGAGGCGCAGAAGAAGCTTTTTGAAAAAGAAGGTCAAATCGTTGAGGAGGCGAAGAAAAAAGCCGTCGACGAGCAGAGGATGAATCTGGCGGCAAAAGACAAGACAATCACCGATCTGCAAAAGTCACTCGACGAGATGCAGAGGAAAGCTGCTCAGGGCTCTCAGCAGCTACAAGGCGAGGTTATGGAGCTGGACTTTGAGAAATCCTTGGCCGAAGCCTTTCGTGATGATGAGATCGAGCCTGTGGCCAAAGGGGTAAAAGGTGGCGATATTCGTCAAGTTGTTCGTTCGCCTCGCGGAACTCAATGTGGCGCGATTCTTTGGGAGATCAAAAGGACGAAAAACTGGACCGATGGTTGGATCCCGAAGCTGAAGGAAGATTTGCGGACAGCTAAGGCCAATATTCCAATCATTATCACTGAGGCAATGCCAAAAGAGCTGAAAGAAGATATTGGCCAGCTCGAGGGTGTCTGGATCTGTAAACCACAAATGGCTATCGTCCTCGCAACATTGCTCCGCAAAAGTTTGCTTGATGCCGGTTATCAGAAGGCGCTGGCTGAGAACAAAGGCTCGAAGGCGGATTTACTTTATAATTTCGTCACTAGTCATGAATTTGTTCAGCAGATCGAAGGTATGGTTGAGACTTATAAAGAAATGACCGTACAAATAACTAAGGAGAAGACTGCTTTTGAGAAGCTTTGGGCGCAAAGAGAAAAGCAGGCCCAGCGCTTGCTTATGGGCACAGCCAATATTATCGGGAGCATGCAGGGCCACATTGGCCAATCGTCGATGCCAAGAATCAAAGGGTTAGAGTTATCAGATGATGACGATCAAGAGCAACTAGCATTGCGATAATTCGCCATTTTCAAAATTATAAATTGGAGTAGAATAAAATAAACTAAGCTAACAAGGGAGGCAGATGAAATTGTTCAAGAAAATTTTTATCATGATTTCGCTTATCGTGGCCGTTGTTTATCTCTTTATTGCGAGCTCACTCGGCTATATACCTGGGGTCTCAAAATGGCTCGGTACCGATAAGCCAAAAGATTTGGGAATTCGATATACGGATGCCGACAGGGCATCAGCTCGGGCCAAGAGCCAGCTTGTTTATCTTGAGTTACCAGTAAATACGGCGGTTGAGGACAGTATTGTTCGAAAGGGTAGTCGCCCGATCACAACGTCATGGAGCTCTTCTGAAATGACCGCTTTACTCAACGATCGTCCTTGGCGTTATTGGCCAATCAAAGATGTACAACTAAAGATAAATAATGATGGGACGGCTGAACTTTCTGGAATAGTGAACAAGGAGAAATTTGGAAATTATGCTGTCGCCGTTGGAATACCGAGAGAGCTAGCCAAGTCTGCTGCGACTCTCATGCCTGCAAATTCGGCTTTCTACGTCAAAGCCAAGACGTCTTTAGAAAATAATGAGGTGAAAGATTTTGATATACAGTCCGTGACTTATGGTAAGATCATAATTCCCCCAAGTATGTTGCTATCTCTTCGCTCTAACAAATATGTTGACTCTTCGTTTGCTGCCGAGGATCCTCTCGCTGAGGTAACAAAGTTTAGCAGCAAGAAAGATGCTATTATCAACTTTATAAACGGTCGTCTGGCTGGCATTACTGGTTTCTTTGCAAAGTCAGCCTATTTCAAGGACGGTAATCTGTATTTTGATGGAAACCTTTCTGAGAGCGAAGCCACACTTCGATAGGTCTCTCTAAAAAAGAAAATCGGTCATTCTTTTTGAATGACCGACGGGTTTTTTTAGATTATTTCTTCCTCTTGTGCAAGAAAGAATACGTTGCTCCAAACAGCATCGAGTTGATGTTTCTGATGAGCTGGGACAAAGGTGCGCCAGTATTCCCAGCTTTGTTCGATTGATGGCAGTATTTCTGTCATCAGTTTGATTTCGCTGGAATATCGGTAGTTTCTGCCAGATCTCATTATGAGCAGCTCGTCTTCCCAATCCGCGCCGATAATGGGCAATATTCGCCAATCCAACTTGATGTATTCGCGTAGTTTGTCCAGGTAATCTTGTGGCGTTTCTGTCTGTGGGATGAAGCTGCACCGCTCTATGATCTTTGCGGTTTCGTAGTCTGCACTCATCTCGAGCTCTAGGAGCACGACAAGATGAGGCTTCAGTGTATGCCTGATGATTTTGTGACAGAGCATTGCGCTCACAGTTGTGTCGTCGAAGCCAAGTTTTGTAAGTCTGCAAGCGCATCTTACAGCGTGAATGGTCTCAGGTTCGTTCGCGAAGGTTCTCGCACTATATAGGGTCTGAGTCATTAGATCGAACATCGATCCGACTGTGGAATTTGCCCTGATCAGATTCATCGGCAAATTGTCGGGGTCTTCTTTCATGATTGCAGTGCCTGTCTCTACCATTCGAGTTTTTGATTGTGCCTGTGTCATAGTATTTCTCCTTTGTCAAAGTGCAATATTTTGGGGTTTAAAAAAAGTCCCTACTCGGGACTAATTGTAAACGGATGAAACAAAATTTTTGAAAGTGTGTTTTTCTAGATTTCGCTTGATCTTTTTCATATTGAAATTAATTATACGGACGGGTTAAATATTTGTCAAAGCCTGTTAGACACACATACCGATTATTGTCTCTTGGAGATCATAAATTATGTAATGTGGGCTTTTATTAACAAATAATCAAGTGTTTATTTTTCGTGATAAGTAGAGTAGAATTCAGCTAATTAAAGGTCGCAGATATTAATGAAAATTGTAGAAATTAGCAAAGATAAAAGAGTCGATGATTTTTTCATCTCGCATTGGGGTGCTGATTTTATCGTGTCAGGAGAAGAGCGCCTCTATGGCCATGATCTTGATGGTTTTTGTGTAGCCGATGGCAATGAAATTTCTTGTCTGCTAACTTATCATGTGAAAAATGGTGAGTGCGAGATTGTTTCACTTGACTCTATGATGAGAAATCAGGGAATCGGTACGGATCTGATAAACAAAATGATCGAGAAAGCTAAAGATATTGTTGGGCTGAAGCGACTTTGGTTGATGACGACAAATGACAATTTGGACGCAATACGCTTTTACCAAAAAAGAGGCTTTTTTCTTGTAGCAATTCATCCGAACGCAATTGAAGCGAGTCGCAAGCTAGGTCAAAAGATCCCGTTGATTGGTGATTATGGAATTCCTATTCGCGACGAGATAGAGATGGAATATCCGATCGAATCAATAATTTCTAAAAAATGAAAAAAGACAAATATCTAAAAGCTCGAGGTGGCACTGCCCATATGATCGATGTCGGCTGTGCTAAGTGTGGCGCCCTAGTTTTGTATTATCAAAAAGATGGCCCTGGCTGGCTAAAGCGGTGTTATTTGAATCGGATATTTGGTACGGACAAATGGGAAAACTTCAGCATGAGTCAGGTGTAGTCGAAACTTCCGATATGCCAAATCTTGTCTGCGATTGTGGGGAAATTCTCGGCTATCCAATGAAGCACAAGGATGGACGATTGGCATTTCGACTTGAGCGCGGTAAATTCACTAGGAAAAGAAGTAAAATAACTAAATAAAGGCACAATGAGTCCAAAAAACGAAATCAGACAACTCACTAAAATCGATCTTTTTGAATATAAGCAGCTAATTGATAGCTGCTTTGGGAGTAGTCAGGATTTGAAAACTTACGAAAAAATGTTTTCGAATGATAAAAATTATAAAATATTTATTTCTTTTGTCGACGGCCAAATGGTAGGCGCAGTCACCGTTGTAGCTGTGGATCTTTTTACTTTTTCGGACAGGCCTTTCCTTGTGTTGTTCGATGTTTGTGTTCGGGAAAACTATAGAAGAGACGGCGTTGGCCTTGCACTTATGGAGTATGTTAAAGAGTATGGACGGGAAAACGGATACAAGTCTATAAATATGACTTGTCTGGAGAGTGCTCTCCCTGCACATCGTCTATATGAAAAGGCTGGATTCGTCAAAAGGGATAGCCGAAAATATGCTGTCGATTTGATATAGGCATAATAAATTATTTCGGAGATTAATATGGACTACGATAAGTTACTTGAAGTCTCGGTCGATTATTACCAAAATAATGTTCCTAGCTCTCGTGAAAAATTGTCATATTTCGCACATGTCGATGGGGTCAGGAAATACGCTCTAATTTTGGCTGATGAATACTCTGCTGATAAGCAAGTTGTTGAGATTTCAGCTCTGCTCCATGATATTGGTGCCGACCTTGGTAAGATACATGCTGCTAAGAGTGCAGAAATGGCAGAGTCGTTTTTGGTCGAGCTTGAAGTTGAGGCATTATTAAGGGACAAAATTATTTCAGCGATACGGAATCACTCAATGAGCCAAGACGGTGAAGAGTTTGCCGAGAATGTCCCGATAGAAGAAGCCATTATACGTGATGCAGATGCAATTTCATTTTTTGAAAATGGTTATCAGATGTATCTACAAAAGGGTTTGAAAATGCACGGAACTGTCGAGAAAGCGAAAGAGGAGTCAATTCTAAAAATCCAAGGCATGATGAATAAAATCACGACTAAAAGGGGTGTCGAGATCGCCAGTGAATTGCGAGAACGATCCATCGAATATATAAATAATTTTGAACTTTAATTTTTAGAATTTACCGCGCTCTGATATAGCAATTTGGAAAAAAGGAATACTTCTTTTTCCAAAAACCTCGGTGGTCATTGGTTTATTTTCCTGATGAGATTATAATTATATCAAATGAAAAAGAACCATTTTTCTTTGATCGTTAGTGTCATAACGCTACTAGTTTTCGTAGTAACGGTAGTTGTTTTTGCCGATAATTTTAGTTTTCAGATACGAACTGCTAAATTGTTTGACGTAAATCAGGATCTCTTGGTCGGCTGTGCAAGTTTGCTTATGGGCGCTTGTATACTCTTAATAGTAAATTTCGTTTTACGGCTTATTTCAATATCTCGTTTTAAGTCCGAGACGGTAACCCAGTACAAAGTTGGTATGGTAAAATATTTCAAGAATCACTTTCGAACTCACGGATCATATTTTGAAAGCGACTGGTCTCTGCCAAAATCACCATGTTTCAAGCTGTCGCGCTACATAGCCGTTGCGATTGTCATTGCGCCGATTGTGCTTGTCAGCCTTTTGGGTGTTTTCTATTTTGATTTCGCGATATATAGCGTACTATCAATTCTCTTTATTATTTTCTTTACTTTACTGATTTACTTTGTTTGGGATAAAGTTTTGGTTTACAGATATCGGAAAATAGGGGTGAAGCCGATTAAGTTTGAAATAGTTGATGACGGAATAATTCTCTTGCCAAAAAGAAAGCTTATTAAATTCCGAGACGTAGAAAGTATTACTTTCAAAAATTTCGACCATTTCGGACTCGCAACGGATTGTGTCTATAGTTCGTTCGGTATCGATCTAAAAACTGGTGGCAAAGTCTATAGCTTTACAAAGACAGAATCGGTTATGAATCCGTTGTTGCTGACCTATCTTAGAGACTATCTAGCGAATCTTGGTTTTGAGGAAGGCGCTCGTGCCACTGGCAGCGAAGCAGCTCATATCTCAATTCTCAAATATTTATAATACTAAAGTATTCTGATATATTATCATTTTAACAGTAATTTTGGTTTTAATATTTTGGGAAAAGACAGAGAACTGAAGCTTCCAAAAGAAAAAAGAGCTCAGCTAATCGAAGAAGTTAAGCAATTTTTTCTGACTGAAAGAGACGAAGAAATCGGTGACTTGGCTGCAAGTGCAGTGCTTGATTTTATGTTAGAAAAAATCGGAAATGAATTATACAACGAGGGTGTGAAAGATTCATACTCGTATATAAACGATAAAATAATAGACGTTTTAGGTATTCAAAGGTAACGAAGGGAAAATATGGAAGAAATTGAAGTCAAGTTTCTAGATATTGACGCTGATGTGATGGAGAGGAAATTTTTGGAAGTTGGCGCGAAGAAAGCATTTGACCGTATGTATAAAATCAAAGTTTTTGATTATCCAGATCTGCGCTTGGACAAAGACCATTCTTGGGTGCGGCTTCGAGACGAAGGCGACAAGATTACACTTACGTTTAAGAAACGTCTAGGCGCAAAAGACGGCTTAGAAAACGATGATGGTATGCTAGAGCATGAAGTCGTCGTTAGCGACTTTGACCAAACTGCAAAAATTCTAGAAAGTATTGGTCTCGTGCTGAAATTTTATGAAGAGAAGCGCCGAATCAGATATTTTCTTGGTGACATTGAGTTCGATATTGATTATTGTCCAGCGCTAAAGCCGTATCTTGAGATAGAAACTGACGATTGGAAAAAAATTGATAAAGCGATTTCTCTTCTCGGGCTCGATCCGAAAGATAAAAAATTGTACTCAACAATGCAGATTTATGAGCAAAATGGTATTGACGAGCACGATTACATTGAGATGACATTTGATAGGCTCGTTAAGCGAAATCAGTAGAATATTGCTCATTCCTAAATATTGTTGACATAAATATAAAAATAGATCATAATAAGCATGTTATTTGCCTATTTTCCCGATGGCGAAGATGGCTTGGAAGAAAAAAATCCAAACTACCGAGCCCTCAGGAGGTACTGTATGCAAACAAAAGATATGTTTGTGTTCCTATCTGTCTTGGTCATGCTCTTTATCGCAGCAGAAGCTGCATTTGGTGCAGATAAATCCAAGAGCAAACTGCCAACTATGACAGTCGAAGAATTACGATGGTCCGAATCTGCTGAAGATGGCAAGATGAATGTAATTGTGAAGCTGGATAAGCGTTCAGACGAACCCGCTACAGTCTATTATCGGACTGTAGATTTGGAAGCGATAGCGGGTAGCGACTACACTGCCACAACCGGCATGCTCACCATCCCTCCTGGAGAAATGGAGGGGCAAATACTAATCCCGATCATTGACGACAAGATTGCGGAGCCGGATGAGAAATTCATCCTATGTCTCTCCTATGCTAAAGGTGCAAATATCAGTCCAGCTCATGGCAGCTTCTTTATGACTATCACGAACGATGATCCTGTCCCAGATTTCAAAGTTTTTGAATGCAGAAAAGTAAAGGAAGAAGTTTTGCTTGATGGCATCTGCACAGGTGAAAAACCAGATCGGTATCGAGTCGTCGTGTACTTAAAGCGGAAATACCCAGCTGTCGGTTGGAAAGAAGCATTTTCTTATACTCGACTCTTAGAAATCGGAAAAGATGGGAAATGGAGCACACGCGTTCCTGTAAACTTTGATAATGAGATTACGGATGCAGCTGTATTTCTTGTAAATGATGATTTCGTGGGCCCAAAGCACGATGAAGGAAGACTTCCTGATCTGATAAATTATAAAACTATCAACAACGTATATATACGTTGTAAGAAGTATTACGAATGAAAATTCACGCCTTTCGCCTAGAAAACGAGAGGCTTTTTTGTTTGTAAAAATATTAATTCGTGATAAGATGTAGACACAACTTAATTATCAAGAGTGCAGGTAGGGTATTGGCCCGATGATCTGCACGGCAACCCTGAGTAAACCTCGTATGGGTGCCACAGCCAACTCGCTAGCGCGAGGACGATACGCGGATTTTCCGAAGGTCGATTATCTCTTTTGCTAGCGAAGGAGATTTTTTTAATATAAGGAGAAATATGAAAGTAGATTTTATTCAAAAAACAGCAGAAGCAGTTTCAAAAGGTCATCCTGACAAAATTTGTGATCAAATATCCGATGCGATATTAGACGAGTGCCTCAGAGAAGACAAATACAGTCGAGTGGCAGTTGAAACAATGGGTGGTCATGGCGAGGTATCTATTATGGGAGAAGTGACCACGAAAGCAGATCTTGATATTGATAAAATTGTAGAAAATGTTTATCGATCAATCGGATATACAGACAAATTGAAAATAGTTTCTCACTTAGTCGTGCAGAGTCCAGATATTGCGCAAGGCGTTGATACAGGTGGGGCTGGCGATCAGGGAGTTATGGTCGGATATGCTTGTAAGGATAATGAGCAGATGATTCCACATGAGCTATATCTGGCACGTAAAATTCTTATGGATTTGCCAGAGGAATTCGGACCGGACGCAAAATGCCAAGTTACATTAAAAGATCATGGCAAACAAAAATTTGAAATAGAAACGATCGTTTTGTCCGCGCAACATTCAGAAGGTGCAAGCTTCAAAAAACTTCATACTTTGTGTGAGCAATATTCACCCAAAAAAATCATTGTAAATGGCACAGGTAATTTCGTGATTGGTGGTTTCGATGGAGATACAGGGCTAACAGGGCGTAAGATTGTGCAAGATGCATATGGTCCAGAAGTGCCAGTTGGCGGCGGAGCGTTTTCTGGCAAAGATGCCACCAAAGTCGATCGTTCGGCCGCATATATGGCAAGGAAAATTGCGAAAGATTATGTGAAGAAATACAACGCCGATAATGTGCTAGTGAAAATCGCTTATTCTATTGGCGTTGCACAGCCAGTTATGGCAAAGGCTGAAGTTTACAGTGCCGCAGGATTGTTGCAGGAAATTAATATCTTGAAAGATTTTGATTATGATTTACGACCCCAAGCGATTATTTCTCAGCTTAATTTGCTCGCTCCGATTTATTTGAGTACTGCAGAATATGGCCACTTTGGTAATGCTGAATTTTCATGGGAAAAATAGCAGCTAGAAATGCTATTGTTGATTTATTTATTGAATAGGACGAATATTATAATAAATAATATAAGGAGAAACATGGTATTCAACGGAAATTCGTCCGATGTAGAAGCGGAAACTGTAGAATCTGAGGCGCCTGAAAGATTAGATGAAGAAAATTTTCCAGCAATTCTCCTGGAGGCAGGGAAGGAAGAGACGGCAGCACAAATGAAAAGCGCAGGTTTTTCTGAGATTGTTGGCGGAGACCTTGGCGATTCAATGCACCAGTTCGTTGATAGTCTTGGAAATATTGCAATTATGCGTTGTACAAACGAAACAACTGAGATTACAGATGGTACTGAGGCGATGCTTACTCAATCTAAGCCAAAGCCAGAACTGATCTACATAGTCGAATCTTTCCATAAGAATCATTTTGAAAAAGAAGAAAACATTGAGAGTCGAGAATCTCTTGTCGCTTGGGGCTTGAAGCAAAATCCTGACTATCGCGATCAACAAGGCCACGAAGAGTACATTACTCATGAAGGAAATAGGGTAAGAGTCAGCTGGCGTGGGGATAGCGGAGAAGGGCGAGTCGTTGAGTTCTATGATATTTCGAAATCGGTTTTCTAGAGACTGATTGTCAAGACGCTTTGTCGTATTTTGTGAATACCAAAGCGTCTTTTTTGTTGCAAAAGATTATCAATAATTATAGGCATTGCACTGTCGAGTATAAAGTGCAATAATGCGCTCATAAAGGGAGGCACAATTGTGCGCCTCTTTTTTGCAGAAATTCCTGTAGGGGGATAATACAATGCTTAGAAATGATATGCAAAGAACACATCAAGAATTCTTTAATTACGATTATGATGTGATCAAGTCACTCTGCACCGAGAAAGGTGTGGTTCTCGCTGCGCCTGCAGCTGATTACAATCGTGTCTGGATTCGAGATTGTTGCGAAGTTGCTTATTGTATGTTGATTTGCGGAAAATACGAACTTGGGAAGAAGATCCTACGTGGTGTTTTCGGCATACTTCATCGTCATAATGCAAATTCACACAAAATTGACCATATAATCGAGTATGGCAAGCCTCATCCAACCGAAGGCTGGCAACTTTTTCATCCTTTGTATGATAAAGATGGAAATGAAATGTTCCATTTAAACGGTTGGGGATGGTCCCAAAATGATGCGCTCGGATTATTTCTATTCTGCATTGCAAAAGCGGAAGAAATAGATGAGGATTTTCTTACGAAAAAGGATTTGAATTTTATTCAAAAACTGGTTTTGTATCTGATGGTCGTTCGCTACTGGGATTGTGATCACAGCGTTTGGGAGGAGTGCCCAACTGAAAACAGTGCTACTATCACAAGCTGTATTGCTGGTCTGGAGCAAGTAAAAGGTTTGGGTATCTATGTTCCAGAGATCATGTTGCAAATTGGTCGGCGGAAGCAGCTTGAGCTTGGCAATAAGCATTCTCACGCTCACCCCGTAGACCTCGCGCATCTTCAGATGTATTTCCCACTTGGCTTCTCAACTAACAGAGATGTTCTTGCGGGAATACAGGCTGAGCTTGCTTGCGATTATGGTTTCATGCGGTATCCAAATGATTCATATGAGGCAGGAGAAGCCGGCCAACCAGCTCAGTGGCCGCTTGGCACATTATGGGCAGGACTTTCTTGCTACATGGTTGGCGATGTCGAATCGGCGCAAGACTATCTTGCTCATTCCGATCGACTTCGTCTTGAAAACGGTGACATTCCTGAGACATACAGAGCGTGTCTTGAGAATGGCAAAACCGTTTATCGTGCTTGCCCACATACTCCGCTAACTTGGGCACATGACTTTAGCATGGCACTTCGCCATAAACTTGGACTTGCTGAATAAGCATGTCAAAATTGGTCACAGCAGTAAAATGCTGTGACTTTTTAAATTTATCCATTTGGTGGTAATCTATAAATATACAAAATTAATATTGGAGGAATATGACGAAACGAGATCAGATTTTCAAATGTACAGCTTGTGGGAATATTGTTGAGATTGTTGGAGCAGGTGCAGGCACGATGGTTTGTTGTGGCCAGACGATGAAATCGATGAAGGAAAATAACAACGACGCGAGCGTCGAGAAGCATGTCCCGGTTGTTACTATCGACAAAAAGACTTTTATCAAAGTTGGCGAGATTGAGCATCCAATGGAAGAGACTCACTATATTGAATGGATCGAACTAATTGTTGACGATCGGTCAGATAAACAGTTCTTGCACCCAGGCGAAAAGCCTGAGACCGAATTTTGCATTGCTCCGAAGAAATATATCGCCCGAGCATACTGTAGTGTTCATGGACTTTGGAAAAGCGAAAAGTAATAAGATATCCTCATGTGAAGAAAAATCAGCCCGCTCAGGGCTGATTTTTTATAAATGCATTTTGCCGCCTCTTGACGACCAGGATTATCAGGTAGATAATATTTATGAAACACCTATACCCTAGGTACAGGTACAATAACAGGGAGAATATTATTATGAAGCATGAAAAAACGCTGACGAATCTTAAAAAAGCCCGTACCCATATCGATAAAGTGATTAAAATGATCGAGAACGGTGAATATTGCATCAATGTTATGCAGCAAAATCTGGCCGTCATCGGTCTACTCAAATCAGCTCATCAGATGTTGATGGAAGGTCACCTGAACAGCTGCTTCAAGAATGCGATGAAGACAAATAACGAAGTGCGAAAACAGGAAATGATCGACGAGATTTTGAAAGTCTCCAAGCTTGCAAACAAGTGATGTAGCCGTTGATTCGAGATCTAGTATTTCTAAAAGAGAGGAAAAATGAGCTATTTACTAATATTTTTGACTGGCCTGACTACAGGTGGCTTGAGCTGTTTAGCACTTCAGGGTGGACTTTTGGCTTCTGCAATAGTTGAAGCAGACACGACAAAAAGCAGGGCAAAACCGATTGCTTTATTTTTGCTTGCAAAGTTGGTTGCATATACGATACTTGGCTTTTTGCTTGGCTGGCTTGGCGAAACTTTGTCCTTCGGGCCAAAAGTCATCGGAGGCTTATCATTTTTTATTGCGTTTTTCATGCTTGGCGTAGCACTTCAGGCTCTAGAAGTTCATCCAATATTTCGATATTTCATAATTCAACCACCAAAATTTTTGAGAGAGAGAATCTACAAAAAATCACAGGAGAAAAGTAGCTTTGCCGCAATTTTGCTTGGCGTTTTTACAGTTTTGATTCCATGTGGAACGACGCAGGCAATGATGGCATTGGCCGTTGGCTCCGGACGTCCGATAAACGGCGCTCTGACATTATTTTTCTTTGTTCTCGGCACAATCCCAATATTTTTTGTACTGGCATACTTTGCAACTAAGCTCGGAGAAAAACATCAAAAACTATTTTCTCGAATTATTGCTATAATGTTGATAGGGCTTTCGATCTTTACTATCATAAACGGTCTTCGATTATTCGGCGTAAATCTTGGCACTCATTCTTCCGCGCCGATCTCGCAAACGCTGGTTAGCGAAGCCGCATCTATTCAGAGAGTTGAGATCAAAATCAGTGATAACAACGGCTACTCGCCGAGTAAAATACGATTAAAAAAGGGAGTCCCTGCTGAAATAACTTTGACAAATGATGGCGCTCGCGGCTGTATTCGTTCGTTTGTCGTTCCAGATTTGAACAAGAAAGCTATCGTACCTGCTAGTGGTAGCACAACGATTACATTCACGCCAAACAAAGTCGGCAAGATCAACTTTACCTGTTCCATGGGTATGTATAACGGTCAATTTATAGTGGAGGAATAATGAAAAGTACTAAGCTGAAAATTTCTGGTATGCATTGTACGAGCTGTGCAATGAATATTGAGCACTATCTATCGAGTAAAAAAGGCATTGGCACTGTCAACGTAAGCTACGCGACTGAGAAAGCACTGATTATGTATGACGAAACGATTTTGAATAGCGCTGAAATCATCGGTTTGATCGCAAACGCTGGATATATCGCTGCCGAGGAGTCCTCAAAAATATCTGCCAGTAAAGAGAACAGTTCCGTGAGTGAGGCTGACCAACTACGCAAAAGATTTCTTATTGCAATGTTTCTTTCTCTGCCGATGTTGTACTTCATGCTGCTAGATTTCTTCAGATGGTTGCCTGGTGGCGGCATCATGCCATACACCGGCATCATCTCTTTACTGCTCACAATTCCAATTCAATTTTACATCGGCTCATCATTTTATCGAGGCGCATGGTCAAGCATCAAAATCAGGACTTTCAGTATGGACTCCCTGATTGCTATTGGTACTTCAGTGGCATTTTTCTACAGTGTCACAAACTTCATACTTTATATGATTTATGATCATTCTGTTATTGGTCTCGATGGATTAGAAATACCTGAACTTTATTTTGAAACTGCGGCATTTTTGGTTACCTTTGTTGTACTGGGGAAATGGCTTGAGGCAAAAGCAAAAGGCAAAACTAGTGATGCAATTCGAAGGCTTGTCGATCTTCAGGCCAAGACTGCCAGAGCGATCCGTGGTGGAAAGACTGTTGATATCTCGATTGGAGAAGTAGTTCGTGGGGATATTTTGCTAGTTCGTCCAGGCGAAAGAGTTCCCGTGGACGGTGTAATTACAAAGGGCTCGTCTACGCTCGATGAGTCGATGGTCACAGGCGAAAGTTTGCCCGTCGAAAAGTCAGTCGGCTCCTCTGTGATTGGCGCCACGATAAACAAAAATGGCAGCTTTGAATTTCGCGCAGAGAAAGTTGGCTCCGAAACAGTGCTTTCTCAAATAATCCGACTTATCGAAGAAGCGCAGGGTTCTAAAGCACCAATTCAGGCGTTTGCGGATAAAATATCTTCTTGGTTCGTGCCAACGGTTATCGGTTTAGCCATTATCGCATTGATTGCTTGGCTTTTGCTTGGTAGCAGTATTTCATTTGCTCTGATGGCATTTACCGCTGTCATTGTCATCGCCTGCCCATGTGCACTTGGCCTTGCAACCCCGACAGCAATCATGGTCGGCACAGGCAAAGGTGCTGAGTATGGAATACTGATCAAAGGTGGCGAACCGCTCGAGGCTGCTGAAAAAATTAATACAATTATTTTTGACAAGACTGGAACGCTTACAAAAGGCAAGCCAGAAGTCCAAAAAATAATTGTGAATCCACAATACTCTTTTGATATAGAAAAGATACTCAAAATCGCATCTCGCGCAGCCGCTAATTCAAGCCATCCTCTTTCAGAGGCTGTTGTTGCCTATGCTCAATCAAAGAAGTTAAAAATTGAGCGTTTCAAAAACTTTGAGGAGATTTCTGGCAAAGGCATTATCGCAAAATGCGAAGAGCATAATAAGAAAATAGCGCTTGGCAATATCAAGTTGCTGGAACATGTGGGCGCAGAAACAAAGTGGGCAAAAAGTATGATAAATGATGACGAAGTAGGTATCGGCACATTGCTATTTGTTGTTCATGACAAAGAGGTGGCGGGCGCTATCGTTCTTGCTGACGAGGTAAGGGAGGAATCGAAGGAAGTTGTCTCGAAATTGAAAGCCATGAGTATCGAGGTTTGGATGGTCAGCGGTGATAATCAGAAAACGGCTGATGCGATCGCTCGGCAAGTTGGGATAGAAAATGTCTTGGCAGAAGTCTTGCCAAGCCAAAAGTCAGAAGTGGTAAAATATTTTCAGAATCCTGAAAATAGCAGTTTGGAAATTGAAGAATTAATTGCCAAATCTCAAAATAATAAAATTAATAAATCAATTCGTAGAATTGTTGCCATGGTCGGCGACGGAATAAATGACTCTCCGGCACTTGCGCAAGCCGATCTTGGCATCGCAATGGGCTCAGGGACAGATGTGGCCATAGAAGCCGGTGGCATCGTCATTATAAAGAACAATCTGCGCGATGTAATAAACGCGATTGATCTATCTCGTGAGACTATGGGAAAAGTTCGCCAAAATATGTTTTTTGCCCTTTTTTATAATGCGATTGGCATTCCGATCGCCGCCAGAGTATTTATTGGTTTTGGCTTGGTCTTGAAGCCTGAGCTTGCAGGGCTCGCGATGGCGCTTAGCTCAATCTCAGTGATCTTAAACTCAATTTTGCTGGGTAGCTATAAGCCAAATCACAAAAATTACCTTAGTAAATTTGCACCTTTACTTATGATTATTATTTTTTCTTTCCTATTTTTCGAATTTTCAAGGATAAGTTTAGGCATGAAATAAAATAGCTACTTTAATCTTGCCATTATCGCCATTTTTTGATATCATATCTGAAGTTCATTGATTACTTCTTTTCTATATAATTATTTAGAAGTTTAGTGGGCCCGTAGCTCAATGGTAGAGCAGTGGCCTCTTAAGCCATTGGTTGTGGGTCCGATTCCCACCGGACCCACCAACTTCTAAACAATTCACAAAAGTTAGAATAATCAAAAATACTTAGGTATGGCCTCATCGTCTAGTGGTTAGGACACCACGCTTTCAATGTGGTAAGAGGGGTTCGATTCCCCTTGAGGCTACCAATAAAAAGATCAGTCTAGTACTGGTCTTTTTATTATGAATGACTTGAATGTCGATTTATTAGTAACCTTTTTCTTCTAGTTTCTTCCTGGATATTCGATTTTTTTAAATGGCCATTTATCGTTCATCCATTTTTTGATTGTTTCAAACAATATTAGGTCGAGGCCGTTCTTAAATTCACTTTTTCTGACCCATAGATACACTTTTGCATCAAATCCTTCTGTGTCTGTCGGATAGATATACATACAGCCTAAACATTCAGATTCATCTAAGCTAACCATTGTGTAAGCAAAAGATGACCTTTTTTGGAATTCCTTCTGGTGCCACCCAAGGTCAATTAGATCTTGTTCAAATGTTAAATCTGGTTTTGGCCAAGTGCTATCAGTCCCAAATACACCTTGAAGATGGTCGACACTTGTCATAACTGCATCATAGTCCTTAACTACATCATTTACCGTCAGCATTCTCAATCTAAATTTGTCTGTTTCTAGTTTTTCAGGAACTTGAAACTCTTCGGGAACTAACTGTTTGTTCATACTGCCTCTTCTCTTATTTTGTAGCTTTACTTAAATATAACATATGAAATTTCTTAGTTCTACTATCCACCGGTAGCATAAGCCAACTCTGGGCTGTTTGTGCTGTGAAATAGACCGTGAATCATTTTGAGCTAATCGACCAGCTGGTTCCAAAACAAAAAATCTTTGTCTACCAAAATAAACACTTCATCTTTCGATGGAGTTTTTATTTTGGTAGACTTCTCGGAATCGAAGATTCCTCTTGCCCTGCCATCCGTAGCCTTGTGAGAAGGATGGAGGCTACCAAGAAAAATAACTCAACTTCGGTTGGGTTATTTTTATTGTCAAAGTTATCTGTATATAAAAAAACCAGAGCAAACATCATTTACTCTGGTCATGTTGTTTTCTGCCGTGGTGGCAAGAAGTCTTCAAGCGACTCATTATAGAGTCTCGCATATTTTTGTAGCTTCCCGACGAAGCATTTCCTTAGCATCCAGCTAAGATCTGCCAGCTTTGTTTCATTTCTTTCATCTTCCCAGTTCAGCGGGAAAAGAAGCGCGTCGACAGTGTAGTCAAACTTTACCTCATCCAGCATCGGAATAAGCGGCGTTTTGATCAATCTCTCGATAATCTCTTTCCGCCACGCCGTAAACGTATTGGAGGCAATAAACTTCTTTGCTGCTTGTGACTCAGCAATTCTTCGATTTATTTCGTCGATGTAGGTTTCGAACATCTCTCGATCAACGACCAAGATTAGGTCGACGTCATGTGCGCTGTCGCCAGTTGCAGCGACTCCGCCAAACAAATAAACTTGTTGAATCAGCGGATTTGTCAAATAGTATTTGGCAAGAGCTAGCGCTTCCGCATAAGCTCTGCCGGTTTGGATCAATGTTGTCATTGTGTCCTCCTTCGGTCAGAGCCGAACGCTTCTGTAGCTATTTATATAGCACAAATTGATCTCAGCGTAAACACAATATATTGAATATCAATATAAATTGGAATAAAATTTGATTATTATCGATAGGACTAAAAAGGAGAATCATGACCGAAGAGAAAGACGAAAAATGTGAATGTGAGGGTAAGGACTGGAAGTACGAGTGTGATGGCAAGGATTGGAAGTACAAGAAGTGGCATCATGGTGCTCGTGGTGGGATGAAAGGCGGAAGTTTCTACGGTCTCGCAGTAATCGGCGTGGCAATCTATTATATCCAGCAAGTTCATGGCTTTTGGCCTGTGATCGTTGCAATTTTGAAAGCCATGGTCTGGCCTGCCTTCTTGCTTTACAAAGTTTTTGGAATGCTTCATATGTAAGAACTAAATAGGGGTTTGGAAAAATGGAAATCAAATTGATTGCGCCATGCGGAATGAACTGCGGTGTTTGCCTCCATTTTTTACGTGCGGAGAATAAATGTCCTGGCTGCCACACGGGCAGAAAGGTAAATAATCGACCAATAAAGTGCGGAATAAGACTTTGCAAGGAGCGTAAGGGAGCCTTTTGCTTTGAATGCGACAAGTTTCCTTGTGATCGACTGAAAAGGCTGGATTCGAGATATCAAGAGAAATATGGCATGAGTGAAATAGAAAATCTTGAATATATTCGTGACCACGGAATACAAAAATTTATTGAAAAAGAAGAGAAAAAATGGGTCAGCGAGAAGGGCGTTTTTTGCGTTCATGATCAGAAATATTATGATTAATTATGTTCGATTAAAACAAAGGAGCATATGTCTCTAAAAGTGATTTTGTTAAGTCTGGGAGTCGTTGTTTTGGCTGGCGCGGGGTATGGTGCGTATCGGTACTTTGGTTCGAGCAGTGACAAAGTCGAAAATTCTGCGCCGAAAATCACGGGCAAACAAGCTACGACAAAAAATGTTACTGTCACCCGAGCTGATATTTCACCGGGGGCAACTAACTTTTCGAGTGATCAAGCGGTTGTCATCGCTGGCTACACAGCGCCAGTCGCAGTGATCGCGAATTCAACCGTGCAAATGGAGAAGGTTGCCCTCGAAGAGCTAAAAATAAATAATCTGGACGCTTCTGGCGATTGCACTGTCACAGACAAAGATGCAAGCGTCTCGACATTTATTCCTGGTATGGGACAAATGGGCTACATAAATTTCACCCTTAGCTGTCGCACTGGCGTCACCTATACAGTCGATAGTGTTCTAAGTACTGGCAGTGAGTGGAGTGGCATGAAGCTGCTTAGCTATGCTGGCATCACTCCAGCCTCACTTTCTCGCTCGCTCAGTTTCGATGTTGCAATCAAGTTTCAGGACGGGACGATGACCAAAAAAACATTTTCAGGGACAATTAGCGGTCAAAAATTGTTCAACGGTGATTTTGGTGCGGGGACGCTTTCGGGATTGAAAGAAACGTTCTAATGCTTCTATTGGCTGAACGCTGTTAATGTGTGATACACTTCTTGGATAAAGAATTATTTTGGAGATAAATGGAAAATCAAGAAAAGCCTTCTCAAATTGCAGCGAAATCGGCGGATAAGTTTTATGGCCTAGATAAGAAATATTTTTGGCTCGTGCTCAAATATAATCTTTTTATTATTCTTGGGATCCTGCTCCTTTTCTACATCGGATACTTCATTATGATGGCAAAGCAGGGGACGCTTGGTGTGCTTGAGATGATCGTCGTTGTACCATTTTATGCACTCTCATCCTCGATCATCTTATCAGTGGTTCTCTTACTGCTCGGCTTTATCAAAAGACCGTATCAGTACATCTCGCTGCCGCTACTAGTCTTTGTATTCGCCTTTCTCTACTCATATTTTTCGACACTATTCGTGCACGATATGACCGCCGAGGCGAACAGCTTCTATACGCTGGCGTTGGTAGTGCCTGCAATCGCTGCTGGTCTTATCGCGAGAAAAGTCGTCTTGCGAGATTATCTACTGAGTAATTCACCAAAGCCAAATCAAAAGAAAGTCACTATATGGATCGCCGTAGTTACTATCGCAATTCTTGCTCTAGTTGTTGTGCAAAGCATCTACAGCATGACAAGCCTTGTATCTCCGCTTCAGTATTCAAATACATCACCTCTTGAACAAAAATATCCGATCAAAAAGCTTTTTACTAAAAGTATGGCAATAGGGGTCAACTATGATGCCAATCTTGAGAGCTTGAATTATATGGGCAGCGACGGTCCATTTGTTATCGGCGGAAACTTTTGGATAAATATTGATGAGGCTTTGCCATACACTGACGTTTATTCTGACAGCTATATCCAGAATCATATTTCAAATTTTATGCCCGACGGGACAAGCGTGTCTCAGAAAAATATTACTCTAGATAATGGCGTGAAGGCGACTGAAGTATGCAAAAAAGCAGCAGATTATAGAGAACAGATCAGCTGCATGGTCGCTTGGAAGATTGGTGGCTACCGGTATGTCCTTTCTGAGGAGCTTCCCAACAAGGAAACTAGCGATAGCCATATTATTTCGATGTCAAATATAATTATTAAGAATATCTATGAGCTTGGTCTCAGTATTGAGTCGAAATAGTGAGACAGTCGGCTCTATTGACAATGTATGATGAAGTATGATATAATACAATAAGTTAGTAAACCGTACTAAATGTTTTAGTTTTTGACTCGTTGCTTAGCAACATATGCAAGATCTCTAATCCCAACCGCTTATTTTGGCGTATTTTCGTCCAAAGGCTGGGCACTTCATGATCTTTTGTTTGTAGCGTGACTAGTCGGCCGAATATTGAACTCTTTGCGAACAAGCTGATTTTTATGCCCAATCTGGGCCAAGTTTTAAATCCTCGGAAATTTCTGGCAATATAATTTGCTACTCCTTGGCACTTCGAGACCTTGATGAAAATTAGCTGTTTGTGCAGAAACTACAATCGTAATACTTCTCCAACTATGTTGTGAAGTCGAAGAATATATATAGATATTTATTAAAAAATATGCCTGCTCCGTTTCTGGAGCAGGCATCTATTGTTTTTTTAGGTTGACCAACCCTGCGAGTCAAGGATGGCGTTGATAGTTGCGACAAACAAATGCGCCGCGAAGGGGCTGTTACCGCAATAGCGCTTGGCGGGGAAGTGCCAATTGCCAGTTGCTTGAGTGTAGTCCGGCGGATCTTCGTTACGGTTGATTGAGCAAATGACGCCAGGAAATTCTTTTCGAATAAGGGATTCGGCAACTTTTTCTCCGTTTAGATCCGGAAGACCCAAGTCACCGTCGAGAAGAAGAATATCTGTCTGACTATAGTCTGCATCAATAATTTCTTCTGCCTGATGGAGGCTGACAAGATTTATCTCAGGCCAATCGTAAAGAATCTGTTTGAGGCCTTCTAACTCTGCTGGCTCATCATCCACGATCGTAACACGAATAGTTCGATTTGTCCTTCGCAGACATTGTGGCAGATTCATTCTAATCTTTTCGATAGAGGCTTGATCTACGACACCATCGTAATTGTTAGCTGCGATACTGCCCATGATTGAAAATAGCTGCGCTACTGAATCAGGCGTTTCGGTGCCGGAAACAACTACAATGTATACATCGTCGTTTAGCTTTTCTTCTCTAATGACTTTGCGAATGCGATTGCGCAAATGGTTGCCTTCATCGAAATCATAAGAATCGAGAAAAACGATACCGATAGTGCTCATATCAGCGATGTCTCTGGCTGCTGAATCGATACTGTCTGTCCCATGGTACAGGACGACAGGGAAGTAATCGCCGATTAGATCGGCAGCTCGTTCGAGCAGATCTTTGTCTTTGGAATAAATTCCGACATTTTGTACCTTCATACTCACCTCACTTTTTTGGCGCTAACTACTTTTACAACTTTATGACACAATCGTCAATATTTCTAAAAGCCTCTTCGGATGATTTATTGCATTTACTCCCAAAAACAGCTAGAATAATCTTGTTGAATATAAATTTACTTAATTAAATGAACAAATATTCTCATATATCAAAGGGAGAGACTCACAAATTCCTGCTAACACGGATTAGCCTTATTTTGGTATAGAGAATCTGAAAGGAAACTAATGAATTACGCACTGATTGCGTTGGCCAGTCTCGTGGTGGGCGGGGGAATTGGTTATTTTGCGTATGCCTACATTACGAAAAATCGTACGGCAAACGCCAAAGACAAGGCGTCGAAGATCATCGAGGATGCGAAGTCCAAGACAAAGGAAATCCTTCTTGAAGCAAAGGCTGATGCATTGAAAGAAAAAGAGCTTGCAAAGGGCGAGTACGACAGCAAGTCAAAGTCACTTGAGAAAATCGAGGGAGATTTACGACGACGCGAGATGAACATCGACACTCGTTATGATGAAGTTGAGAAAACACGCAAAGAATTGACAAAAAAGCAGTCTGACATTGAAGAAATCAAGCAAACGCTTCGAGATCTTCGCAAGAAACAGGAAGACAGCCTTGAGCGAATCGCCAAGATGACGAAGGACGATGCAAAGAAAGTTTTGCTTGACTTGGTAGAGAAAGAGGGTAAAGTCGAGCTCGTAAAGAAGATCAAAGAAGTTGAAGAATATGTTCGTGATGCTGCTGATGAGAAGGCACGTGAAATCATCGTTTCCGCGATGCAGAGAATTGCTGCAGAAACATCTGCTGAAAATACTGTATCTACCGTTATTATTCCAAGTGACGAGATGAAGGGCCGAATCATTGGTCGTGAAGGTCGCAATATTCAGTCATTTGAGAAAGTGACGGGCGTAGACCTGATCATCGACGACACCCCAGACGCAGTTGTTCTTTCGTCCTTTGATCCAGTTCGTCGTGAAGTCGCTCGTGTGACTTTGCTCGATCTCGTTTCTGATGGTCGAATCCACCCAACTAGAATTGAAGAAGCATTTGAGAAGGCGAAGAAATCTGTGGCTGCTGATATCAAAAAAGCTGGTGAAGAAGCTGCTTACGAAGTTGGCGTCACTGGTCTTCCGGCTGAGATTATCAAGGTTCTCGGTAGACTCAAATTCCGAACATCCTTTGGTCAAAATCAGCTTCAGCACGCGATCGAAGTATCTCGTCTCGCTGGCTTAGTTTCAGAAGAGCTTGGTTCAAATACACCACTTTGTAAAAAAGCTGGCTTACTTCACGATCTTGGTAAGGCCGTTGATCACGAAGTTCCGGGCTCTCATGCTGTGATCTCTGCCGATATTTGCCGTAAATTCAAACTACCTGCCGATCTTATTCATGCCATTGAGGCTCATCATGAAGACGTGCCTATGGAAACTCCAGAAGCCGCTGTAGTCCAGATTGCTGATGCGATCTCCTCTGCGCGCCCTGGTGCGAGACGTGAGTCTCTAAACCTCCACATCAAGCGTCTAGAAGACCTTGAGCGTGTTGCAAATTCATTCGAAGGCGTAGAAAAAGCATATGCGATCCAAGCTGGTCGTGAAGTTCGTATTTTGGTCAAGCCAGAAGATCTAGATGATCTTGCTGCTTCCAAGCTTGCAAAAGAAATTGCGAAAAAAGTTGAAGAAGAAGTCCAATATCCTGGACAGGTCAAGATTCAGGTTATTCGTGAAACAAGAGCAGTAGAATACGCAAAATAGAGATTATGAAAAAAGATAAATTAAAAATTCTATTCGTTGGTGATATTGTTGGGCGACCAGGCCGAAAGGCTGTCGCTCACTTTGTCCCTATCTTTCGTAAATCGGAAGATATCGATTTGGTGATTGCAAATGGTGAAAATATGGCCGCCGGCCGCGGATTTACACATGAAAAATATGAAGATTTACTGAAGGTCGGGGTGGACTACTTCACATCCGGAAATCATATTTGGGCAAATGCGGACATTATTCCATATTTGAAAGAGAAGAGCGTGAAGATATTGCGCCCAGCCAACTTTACTGGTGAGAATCCTGGCCGTGGCTTCGATACTATCGAGGTCGATGGTACGAAAGTCACCATCATCAATTTGATCGGTCAAGTCTTCAATCCAATCCCATCAGACAATCCTTTTCATACTGTTGACGAAATCATTGCTGATCACAAAGATTCTATTATCGTTGTCGATTTGCATGCGGAAGCCACGAGCGAGAAGGTCGCTATGGGGCATTACCTTGACGGTAGGATCTCGGTATTTTGTGGTACGCACACTCATATTCAGACCGCTGATGAGCGAATTTTGCCAAATGGCACTGCCTACATCACTGATGCTGGCATGTGCGGCCCGAAAGAGTCTGTGCTCGGAGTAAAAAAAGAGATTATTATCGAGAAATTCTTGACAGCCATGCCGCAATCGCATAAAGTAGCTGTAGGAGACATGATTTTCAATGCACTCCTAATCGAAATAGACACAAAAACAAAAAAAGCCATCCAACTTAAAAGAATAAACGAAACGTTATTAACCGATATTTAGGAAGGAAGTGAGGATTTTCGATGAACAAGAACGAATTAATCAATGAAGTCGCGAGAAAAACTGGACTATCTCGCCGAGAGTCAGAGGTTGGTGTTCAAACGATGCTTGACCTAATTGCTAAGGAGCTGTCAAAGAGCGGTAAGATTACCTTGACCGGGTTTGGCACATTTGATGTTGGTACTAGAAAAGAGCGACTTGGTGTGAATCCACGTACAGGAAAGGCGATTAAGATCGCATCTACAAAAATGCCAAGATTCAAACCAAGCAAAAGCCTTCGAACAAAAATAAAATAGATGACCTCAAAAACAAACTAAAGAAGCCGTTTCGTGAAGAATCGGTTTTTTTAGTTCTGCTATCGTAAAACAAAATAGATTTTGATATATTGATAGTAGTCAGCATCGCTGAATTTAAAATTTAAAATTTACTAATTTAGAAATTGATTGAGTCCTATACATTCAATTGTAAAATATCAAAATTCTAAAATTGTAAAATATGTGAATATGCCCGCGTAGCTCAGTGGATAGAGCGCCGCCGTCCTAAGGCGGGCGTCGCAGGTCCGATTCCTGCCGCGGGTACCAAGTTAGCACGGCTAACATTTAGTAATTTATCATTTATCAATTTTTCAATTGAATGAATAAGGCTCAAATTATTAAGAATTGAGATGAAAAAAACAGAAATACCAAAAGTTATCGCTATTCGACTACTCATTGCAATCTTTTGTATCGGTTTTGGCATACTTATTTCGGCTCAGCTCCGAACTTTGCCAGAACGCGTGATAAATCCTATCGCGCCCTATGTTAGTCTTCGTGATACTAAAGAAGAGTTGTACACAGAGCAAACACAGCTCAAGGACGAGATCAAGAGTCTTCAGGTGTCTATTCAGGAGTCGCAGATTCAAGCTGAAAACGTTGTCCTCTCTAAAGAAGAGATTGCGAAGCTAAATCACATGAAGGCTCAAGCGGGGCTTACGAAATTAAACGGTCCAGGCGTGATCATCATTTTAGATGATAGTGCAACTTCTGTAGCTACCGAAAGCTCAATTGTTCATGCTGCAGACATTCGTGATGTATTAAATTTGCTTTGGGGCTCTGGCGCCGAGGCCATTGCTATCAATGGTCAACGCGTCGTTATTAATACTGCTGTCGATTGTATCGTAAATACAATTTTGCTAAATAACGTACGTCTTGCGACCCCCTTTCAGGTTGAGGCGATCGGAAATCGCGATCTAATGTATGACAAAGTCACAAATCAGAAAATATTAACAGACCTATATAAGAGAAAAAGAGAAAATGGTGTGATTTTTGATGTTAAGAAAAATGACGACATCACGGTTCCTCTTTTCGATGGTTCGCTCGGAACGGAGTCAAATGCCAACTAGCTTATTCAAGAAAAAAGATTATTTGATTATTTCCATCATTTGTTTTTTCCTTGGTATATTTTTGGTCTCACAGTTTCATTCTTCGAAAGAAGTCAAAAAGATTTCTCAGCCAGAAAATAGCGAAACACTCGCCTTGGAGGTTTCGAAGCTGACCAAAACAAACTCTGACCTTCGGCAAGAGGTAAAAACACTGACTTCGACTCTTGATTCATACAAAGACACATCGGAATCAGGTAAAAAGTTATATGAAAAATATTTGAGCGATAAAGCCCAGTATGATATTATCATAGGCAACGCTCCTAAAACGGGACAGGGTATTTCGGTAATGGTCACAGGCACTCTGAATACCGCTCAGATAGTTGATCTAATAAACGCGATTAAGAATATCGGGTCGAGCATGATCTCGATCAACGGGAAGCGTCTTGTGGTAAATACGGATCTGTCACAGTTCGCAGGTAAAAGCGATTATAAAATCGATGTACTCGGGAACTCGAAATTACTTGATTCAGCCATAAAAAGAAAAGGGGGAATTTTGGAACAAATCTCAACAAAAGATTTGAAAATCGACGTGATTTCTTCAGACGAAATAGTCATGCCAAAAGGTGAGACAACGGATTTTGTCTTTGCAAAGATTGTAACAAACTAAAATTAGTAAATATTCAGGAGTAAAATGAAAGAAAAAATCAGAATCGATGTACCATTTTCGACCATGCTAAAAATCGTTTTAACAATTTTATTGTTTTACTTTTTTTATGTTATCAGAGATGTGCTTCTGATCCTTTTCATAGTGGTTATCTTAGTCGCTGGCTTGCGTCCGACTGTCAACAAATGGGCAAAAAAGATCGGGCGAACTTTTTCGGTACTTATTTTGCTGGTTATACTTCTCAGTATACTCGCTGTCTTTATTTACATTATCGTCCCGCCGATGGTAGATCAGATTCGTCAATTAGCCAGCAACTTCCCTGAGTATATTCGTAGATTTGCAGCATTCAGATCTCAAGTGCCATATGTTGAGAAAATTACAAACACTATTGCTCAAAGCTTAGGCGGCTATGCTGGCAATTTTGTTTCGTTTGCAACTTCTGTCTTTGGCGGATTGGTTACATTTCTCCTAGTTGTCGTTCTAACTATTTATGTGCTTATCGATGACCATGTTTTTACAGGTGCTATCAAGTCGTTAGTTCCAGCCAACAAGAGAGACGAGGTCATCGAGCTTGTGAATAAGCTGTCAGACAAAATTGGTGATTGGTTGAGAGGGCAGTTACTTCTATGTTTGATAATGGGTACGTTGGTATTCGCAGGGCTTTCTATTATTCGAGTTCCATATGCTCTGACGCTTGGTGTTTTGGCTGGCCTGCTAGAGATGATTCCGATTATCGGACCAGTGACTGTATGCACCTTGTCTGCGTTGGTTGCACTCTCGATTCATCCAATTACCGCAGTAATAGTCATCGTATTCTACATCGTTTTGCATCAGCTCGAGGACAATCTTGTGGTACCAAAAGTTATGCAACGAGTTATCGGATTGCCACCTGCAATCTTAATAATCTCTATGCTCGTTGGCGCGAGACTGATGGGCTTAGTCGGCACTGCTTTGGCTTTGCCAGTCGCTGGAATTATATATGTTATCTTTCAAGAATGGGATGTAATAAAATCTATTTTCAAAAATGATCAAAAAAGCTGAAAAATCAATTTTAAACCGTAAAGCACGTTTTGACTATAGTATCGAGGAGACGCTAGAGGCTGGGCTTGTTTTGACGGGTCCAGAAATCAAAGCAATCAGAAATAATCATGCTAATATTGAAGGATCATATGCAAAGATTATTGGTGGTGAAGTTTTTCTGATCGGCGGAAATTTCAATATTGCTGGCGGAGACTTTCAGCGGACGAAGAAGATGCTACTGCACAAAGACCAGATAGATCGATTAACAGGTAAACTTCATGAAGGCGGTACGGCGCTCATTCCGCTGAAGCTATATATGTCACGTGGAAACGCCAAGGTTGAGCTTGCGCTTGGAAAAGGTCTTAAAAAGTATGATAAAAGAGAGAAGCTAAAAAAGCAGGATATTGATAGAGACCTTCGTCGCAAAGATAAACAATACTAAATCAAAAAATAGACCAGTCCTTTGGTCTATTTTTTTGTTCTAATACTGAAGGCGCAGCCACAATAATTTTGACGATATAGATTGAGTTCCTTCGAGAGTTCGATGGAGAGTCTGTAGCCGTTATCTTTTTTGAAATCAAAAGCTACATATTCGCATTTCATATTTGCATGTTTTGTGCCCGCAGCGTCAATTGCTTGTTTGTTCTTGTGCGGAGACACGCTTAATGTAGTCGAGAAAAGTTCGATATTGTTTTGCCTTGCAAATTCTGCTGCCCTCTTAAGCCGAAACTCAATACACCTTTGGCATCGTTTACCACCTTCTGGCTCATTTTTCATCTCATCAACCGCTTTGTGCCACGCGATATTTTCTAGCAAATAATCGTATTCAGAAGAGTCTTGGTAGCTTTTTGAATTAATAAATCTTAAATATTCTTTTTGGCGTTTATCGTGCTCCTCCACCGGCTCAATATTTGGATTGTACCAAAAAGGAATAACTTCATACTTTGTATGAGTCTGCATTTCTGATGAGGTTAGACATGGGGCACAGCAAGCATGTAGGAGTAGCTGTTTTTTCTTGTAGTTCATATATATATGAGTACTCTTTTACACATTATCAGTGATTTTTTCGATGATTCTCATCTTCGCACTACGCGATCTAGGGTTCGTTGATATTTCTAATTCGTCTGCGATCATTGGTTTTCGCGTTAAGATTTGTGAGGTTGGCGTGAGTCCACAGTTGCATGGCATTTTTGGCGGGCATTTGCATGGATTGGCAATTGATCTGAAGGTTTCTTTGACAATTCTGTCTTCGAGGGAGTGGAAAGAGATGACTGCAAGTCGACCATCTTTGATCAAAAGTTTTTCATATTCTTTTAAAGTCTCAGAGAGCTGATCAAGCTCCTTGTTTGTCTCGATACGTAAAGCCTGAAAAACTTTGGTCGCATAGTGTTTTTGACTGGTGGCGACGTATTTTCGTGGCAGGGTCTTCAGCAATATTTCGAGCAACTGGCCAACGGTTTCAATATATTTTTTCTCACGATACTGGACAATGTCCTTAGCAATTATTCTTGCAAAAGGTTCTTCTCCATATTTATAAAGAATTTCGGCAATCTTTTCTTGAGAATAGCCGTTCAAGATATCACTGGCACGGAACTCGGACTCCTGATCCATTCGCATATCCAGTATTTCATCCGGATTCTGAAAAGAGAAACCGCGGTCTGGTGTGTTTATTTGCATAGACGATACACCAAGATCAAGTAGGCAACCACAGATGTCTTTGATTTTATATTTCTCACTAATTTCTGCGATTTCTTTGAAATCTTTGTTGACGTAAATAATCTTATTTGGCAAATCAGCTTTCTTGAAATTGCGTCGAGCGATGCTTATCGCTTTTTTATCTTTATCTATTCCGACAAGCACAATGTTTGGATTATTTATATTTTTTAGAATTTCGATTGAGTGCCCGCCAGCACCAAGCGTGCCATCGACAAAATAGCCTTTCTCTAGATCTTTGAGATAGGAGAAGTTCTCGACAACTTGTTGGAGCAAGACTGAAATATGCTGATTCATAAACGAAAATTAATTGCTCCTATCTTTGTACCACGAATTTGAATAAAAAAATAGATTAGTATATGATGACTGCGTATGAATAAGATCATTTATATACCAAAACCGAAGACATTTTCACCAGAATTGCAAAGCTTCATCCTGAAATTTTTGCATTCTTATGCTATTGAAAATCACAATAAGTCTGACAACGACAAGACAAATACAACCGCACTTTTGTATGAGAAAATTCGTGTCGCAGTCGAGTACCAAGAAGAGCATTTGATTTTTAAAAATGCAGTTTCCCGTATCATTCGTCGAAAGTATGCCTATTCTCCAAGTATCACATCTGAAGAGCTTACGAATGACTTGGTTAGTGAGCTATCTTGGGCAAATTATATCAACCCAGAGATGCTTCATAAAGAAACAGTTTCTGCCATCAAATCAAAGATTGATTTGTTCTTGGTGTTTTTGAAGCACGGTCGCTCTGGACGATTCAAGAAACACGAGCTTTCAAAAATGATAATCGATCTGCTCGCCTGCGAAATAAATGAAATGTTTCGCCCTTCTAAGGAGAATGAGGTCATTCTCGATTTTGTTTACGATTCTATTTCCCCAAATCTAGAAATGGGTGACGCAAAAATATCTTTAGAGGACAATGAAACACAGCTGAAATTGGCGATCTTCAATTTAATCCTAAAGCCAGATTATCCTCTCGTACAGCACTGGGTATTCAAAAGAGTTTATCCTGAAATTTTTAGTTCTTCGCCTGAAGAGATTAAGAAAATTGCTCGGAGTTTTGACCCATATTATAATAAGATTGACCGCGTCCTAAACCATCTTCTTCGCAAAAATTATATATCGTATGCAAAGAGATATATTGCACCATTTATCTTGCTTCGTACTGTGCTAATTGCACAGAAAGTAGATCTTGAACGCTTTATTGAAAAGCCTGCCCTACTTCAGGAATTAGTCATGAACGAATATGAGCGACTTACAGAGATTTCTAGGCAAAAAGTCTGGAGAGGAACTTTTCGTGCACTTATTTTTATTCTGATGACAAAAATATCGATGGCCTTTATTATTGAAGTTCCTTTTGATCGCTTTTTTGCAGGCTCTGTAGACTATACTTCTTTGATAATTAATGTTTCTTTACCACCAGTGCTGATGCTGATTGCTGGAACCTTTGTAAAATCACCCCCTCACAATAATACCAAACTAATCGGTAATTCAATCAAAAACATTATCGAGAATCTTCCGATTGATGACAAGAAAATTACTCTTTTACGGATTAAAAAACCTGCCTCATATTTGATTTTTAACATTTTTTACACGATTTTCTCTGCTGCAATTCTGACAGGTGTTATCTGGCTATTACTTTTGCTGAAGTTCAATTTTGTCAGTATTGGTTTGTTTTTCTTTTTTGTTTCGGTAGTTTCTTTCTTCTCTTTCCGAATTCGCAATATTGCGTTAGAATTAGCAATGAAGAGATCGAAGGATGACGCACTGACCTCTGTCCTAGAGCTGTTTTTTCTCCCCTTTATTCGAATTGGCAGAGCTATCTCTGACCGATTTACGGCCTTCAATCCAGCAATTCTCTTCCTCGATTTATTAATCGAAGCGCCACTCAAAACAATTATCAAGGTTGTGAATTCTTGGCTTAGGTTTATCAACGCCAAGAAAGAAGAATTAGAATTTTAATATAAACTTAATTGAAAGGAATTTATGCTTGAGGGAAAAGTTTTGCTAATCGTCGATGACGATTTGACGTTGCTCGAAATGTATGTCGAGCGTATCAAAGCAGAGGGAGCAATAGTAGTGAGCGCAGGAGACGGCGAGGCTGGTTTGGCACAGATCGTAGAATCAAAGCCAAGTGTAATCCTCTTGGACATTATGATGCCAAAAATGAATGGCTTTGATGTTCTTCGAAAAATGCAAGAAAGCCCAGAGATGGCTGCAATCCCTGTAATACTGCTAACCGCCTTAAACGATGATCAGAAGCGAAATGAAGGCATGAAACTTGGTGCAGTCGACTACGTCGTAAAATCAGAGACACTGCCAATCGATGTTATCGCCAAGATCAACGAAGTTTTGGAGAACGCGGAGAAAAAAAGCAACAAGTAAACAGGGAGACGAGATATGTTACAGGGAAAAGTAATTTTAGTAGCCGACGACGATGAGGCAATGTCGGAAATATATGCGGAGCGCGTAGAAGCTGAGGGAGCAATAGTTCTAAAGGCTATCGATGGCGTAGATACTATACAGAAAATCAACGAATTTCATCCGCATTTGGTGATTCTAGACATTATGATGCCAGAAATGAATGGTTTCGAAGTTCTGGAAAAAATCAAAAAAGATCCAGTAAGTAGAAATATTCCTGTTATGATCCTGACCGCATTAAGTGATACAAAGAATAGAGCTCGCGGAACAGAATTGGGAGCAGTCGAATATATTGTGAAATCTGAAGTTATGCCGATAGAGGTACTTCGACGAATCAAAGACTACGTTTCGATCGAACCAGTATCGATTGGTCAATAAAAATCTGAATGCTTATACAAAAATACGCTCTAGGCTATGCCTAGAGCGTATTTTCATGATTTATATCTGATTCGCTTAGTTGCGATCGTTTTTTTCTGTTTGTTCTGGTCTGACCGGAATCGATGTCATACAGTCTCTGCAATACCAAACATTTTGGGTGCATTTAACTGTATTTCTACCTTCAGCGTCTCTTGATAGCGCCAACTTCTCTTTTGACTGCATTGCGCCAGCGCATTTTGGACAATTCATTTTTTCCGTTCTTTTAATGTAACATAAAGTATATACTTTATTGACAAATAAAGCAAGTTATTTGGTAATAGAATACACCACAAAATATTATATTATTTACAATAAGATCAAATATTTGTGACATTTGTAAAATTTTTTGTATGGATAACTAGCTAAATATGTGAAAATAGTGTACAATAATTGCATGAAAATGTATGACATAGCTATTGTTGGTGGCGGAGCTGCAGGGATTATGGCAGCGCTTACAGCGGCAAAATCTGGCAAAAAAGTTGTTTTAATAGAAAAAAATGCGGTGCTCGGTCGCAAGATTTTGGCGACTGGAAACGGCCGATGTAATCTAACAAACCGGCATGCAACTCTCGATCATTATCATGGTTCAAATCCTGATTTTATCAAAAAAGTACTATCGCAACTTGATAGCGAGGAAACTATAAAATATTTCCAAAATATCGGTTTGATCTTGAAAGAAGAAGATAACGGCCGTATATTTCCACGGACAAATCAGTCCAGCTCGGTCGTGAACTTGCTCAAGCACAAGCTGTCTGAGGCCAAAGTTGATTTGACGCTAAGTACTGAGATCAAAGAGATCGAAAAAATAAATGATTATTGTTTCCGATCGACGCCAGTTGTGGGCGAAGTTGTTGAATCAGAGAAGCTTATTATTACGACTGGCGGCAAGGCCTCATTTTTTCTCGGCTCAAGTGGCGATGGCTATTTCTTCGCGACCAATTTTGGCCACAGGATTGTGCCAATCGCAGCCTCTCTGGTGCCTGTTGAGACTGTTGAGAAGTGGCCAAAAGATGTACAGGGTGTCAAAGTCGAAGCCAAAGTATCTTTGTACGTCGACAATTCCTTGGTAAGCGATCGCACTGGTGATCTGCTTTTCACGCATTATGGACTTTCTGGTCCAGCTATTATGTCCCAATCGCGTGCGATTGGCCGTCTTTTTGACAAATCAAAAATAGAATTTAGAGTGGATCTGTTTCCGGAGCTTCAAGCCAAAGAGTTGGACAATATTGTCTCGGCAAGTTTTGAGAAAAATGGCAAACAAAATGTTAAAAATGCGCTTCTCGGAATACTACCAGAAAGTATGATTGGATTGATTCTGAAGCTTGCGAAAATAGATCCAACGAGAAAAGCTGCTGAGACTCCACGGCTTGCTAGATTAGAAGCGGTGCGACTGATGAAAGAGCTAGTATTTACTGTGTCTACGCTTAGACCGATCAAAGAGGCGCAAGTCACAAGCGGCGGAGTCCTTTCTAGCGAGATCAATCCTGAGACAATGGAGAGTAAAATAGTGAATAACCTATATTTCGCTGGTGAAGTTCTTGATGTTGATGGTGATTCTGGCGGATATAATCTGCAATGGGCTTGGTCAAGTGGCTTCGTCGCTGGGCTCAATAGCTCAAAATAATTTCAGGGATTATATGATTATTTGGATAAACGGTACAATCAATTCAGGCAAGACAACGATCTCAAAGCTTCTAGCTTGTAAAATTAGTAATACCGCTCATATCGAAGTGGATAAACTTCGCGAGTTTATCGAATTTATGCCGCTAAGTGATGAGGTCATTGAGATTAGTCTTGAAAATGCTGTTTCTGTCGCTAGAAACTTTATCGCAAAAGATTTCAATGTGATTATTTCATACCCACTAAGTATGAATAATTATGACAAAATTATTGAAGAGCTCGTTACACTAGATGACAAAATTATTTTTATCACGCTTAGCCCAAGGATAGAAGCTGTGCTTGAAAATCGTGGTTCACGAGAACTAAATACTTGGGAGACCGAGCGCATAAAGCATCACTATTCCACAGGACTAAATACGCCTAAGTTTCCAAGCATTATAATCGATAATTCCGACCAAACTCCAGAAGAGACGGTGGCTGAAATATTAAAGCATCTATAGTTCTATTTTCCTAAATATGTGGCAGCAAAAATCACGGCCATACCGAGTATAGTCATGAGTGTTGTAGCGAATTTTGGGTGGCGGTGGTGACTTTCGGGAATTAGTTCGCTTGCCCCAAGGTATAAGAAAAGTCCAGCGAAAACTGCCAAAATCACGCCAAGATTTGCCTCGTTGATTGTGATATATGAAGCAGCTGCGATGCCGACGATCGGCGCTAGCGCGTTTATCGCTAGCCATTTTAGCGTCTCTTTCTTATTATGACCGTCGAGCATTGTCATACTGACAGTATTGATACCGTCAGAAAATTTGTGTGCAAGGACTGCCACGGCAACGATTGCGCCGACTTCAGGGGACACCTTGATCGCAAGCCCAATGCTGAGGCCATCGATCAGACTGTGCACTGCGAGTGCTGAAACACCAAATTTGTTTGGGTTGTGATGTGGATTGTCACAGTGGTGATCTGACTGTGGATGAATTGAAAAAAATCTGTCTAGCAGCATGGAAATGGAAAATCCAGCCGCGATAATTATCGAGATAGTCTGGACACTGTGAATACCCGCAGTCAGAGTAAAAGCTTCTGGCATTAGCTCGAAGAGCGCGACGGCGACGACAGCGCCTGCGCTAAAGCCGAGGATTAAGTGGAGCTTATCCTTGAATTTGAGAGCAAATAAGCCACCAAGAGCAGTAAAGAGGACCGCCGCGAGACCAATTATGATTGCCATGTTCATCTTTCAATTTAATTTTACGGGATTATTTATCTACTATTAATATAATCCAGTTTCGATGCATTAGTCAAAATTTGTAATAAAAAATGGTGAGCAAAGTTAATTGCTCACCAGAGTTCTCGCTAACTAATATGCTTGTTTCATAGATAGTCCTGCCGATGATAAACCGGCGCCAAAACCAAATAGAATCACGTTGTCACCTTTTTTGATAAGGTGTTTCGCTTTGGCATCGTGTAGCGCCATAGCGACGCTTCCAGAGGAAGTATTGCCAAAGTTTCTGATACCATCGGTATACCAACGCTCGATTGGGATGCCGGTATGTGAGGCGCCTGCTTCGATGATTCGCAAATTTGCCTGATGCGGAATCACGTAGTCGGGCATCTCCCATTCGGATAGCTTGAGTAAGTCACTCATCATCGCTGCTTGTTTCTGAACAGCAAATTTGTAGACTTCGCGTCCGCTCATTAGCATCTTGTGCTTATTTTCGGCAATCAGCTCGGCTGTGACGGGCAATCTGCTGCCGCCAGCGGGAATGTAGAGTTTATCTGCGCCAGAGCCGTCTGAACTCCAGACGTTCGCAAGAAATCCGAGATCGTCATCGACTTGACTGACAATCGCTGCGCCAACGCCACAACCAAAGAGGAAGCAACTCCTCTCGGTGAAGTCGGTAACTTCAGTAAGCCAATCGCCGCCAGCAACTAAGATGTTTTTGAACATTCCTGACTCGACCATACTTCTGGCTGTAATCAGTGCTTTGATGAAGCCAGAACAACCAGCAGAGAGATCAAATGCTCCAGCATTTACAGCTCCAACACCGTGTTGGATAAGTGCTGCTGTCGCTGGGGTGATATAGTCACCAGTGATCGTGGCCATGATGACGGCATCTATTGATGCAGGGCTGATCTGTGCCTCGGCGATCGCGCCTTTTGCGGCCTGAATCGCGAAGTCTGAGAGATATTCGCCAGGTAAGGGAAATCGACGAGACTCGACACCACATTTGCTTCTTATCCATTCATCGGTAATTTTTGAATCTACTGATGTGAGATCATATCTCCCGATAAGCTCGATGTTTGAGACGTTGTCTGACGGATATGTAGCATGAGCGGAAATAACTCCTGAGCTAATTCCTGAAAATGTGTTTTTCATTTTGCTGTCCTCCTTTGAAGAACCACCGAAAACATAGCATATTTCATCATAAAATGGAAGAGTTGGCTAGTAACTTGAATATTATTCTTTTCTATTAATTGCTAAATATGCTAAAATAGTGTCAACAAAATGTATGAACGCTAAGAGGGGAGCATATGAGAAAAAAGAATCCTTCATTTCCAGACTTATTTCTATTATTGGTAGCGATCAATGTTGTTTTGATCTCAGCAGCGACATATTTTTATAATGGAGGATATATCGGCCTCTTCCATTATTTTAGCTTTGTTGGCGAATTTCGTACTCAGACTGGCAGTTCAAATCTTCTATCGATGACAATCTTTGGTTTGGACATGGTGATCACGGGTCTGCTTTTGCTTGCCTTTGCCCAGCGATATTTTCATCGATTTGGTCCGAAGGTGGCCCTTTTCAAGTCTATCAATTGTTCTCTGGCTGGTCTTGGCTTTATATTTACAGGTGTTTTCCCTGATGACATCAATCACCGCTGGCATGTATTTGGTGCTGGGATGGCAATCGCTTTTCTTTGGCTAGCTGCAACAGGCTATCTGATCGAAAACAGGAAGAAAGTTAAGCCAGCTGTCTATTATTCTGTGCAGTCTGCGCTACAAATACCTATCGCTGTGTATGCCGGTACTTATTTCATGCGTATTGAGCCAACCTCCTTTATTTTGCAGAAATTAGCCTTATTTGGGCTTTCGATCGCTCTTGTTAGCACTCACTTTATTAAGACGCGACGTGTAGCTTAAGATTTTTTTACTGACGAAATAATAATGATAGATAATCAGAAACCCACAATGAACAAAAAACAGTCCTTCTTCAAACTATTCTTGTCTTTGATTCTCATCAATATCGTTCTTCTGACTGTCGTCATGAAGCTATACAACGGAGATTTTGACGGGGTAGTAAATCCTTTTAGTGCGGCTGGCGACTATCGAACCCTTGCAGGGCTTCCAAATACGCTTTCGATGTATCTCTACAGCCTTGATATGGCGGTTAACGGGCTAATCCTGCTTGTTTTTGCTTACAAATTTTATAAGAAAAACGGAGATTCGGCTGGTATTGTCAAACCTTTGCTCTGTGTCTTAGCTGGCTGTGGCTTTCTGATTGCTGGCGCTTCGCCAGATGATATACGTCATCCCTTTCATGTGCTAGGCTCGTCGATGGCGATTGCTTCACTTTGGATTATCGCAACTAACTATATTTACGAAATACGGAAAAAAATAAAGCCCGCAGCTTACTTCTTGATGCAAGGAATACTGCAAATTCCTATCCTTGCGTATGCTGCAACTTACTTCCTAGGCGTTGACCCTTTGTCTTATATTCTCCAAAAATATGCCTTGGCAGGCCTATGCATAGCTCTCTTGTATCCTTCATATATAAAAGAAAAAAAGTAAACTAAAAACCCAGGCTCCTTGAATAGGAAACCTGGGTCGATTTTTCATTCGCCAGCTAATTTCTGAAAAATAATGCAGCGAAGATCGATAGAGTGTGTGATATTGTGGTTTGGCGCTGCTAATAGCGTCATCACTTTTTCATTTGGAGGCAGGATTCGCCCTGCTCCTCGAAAATTGCTCCAGTCGCCGATGAAATCTTCGACAGAATCTTCAACGACACCGCGTTTGCCATTTGCAGCATGAATGATTGTGCCTTGCCCTGTAGCAAAACCAACATGACCAACGCCATCTTCTTCGTCTGTTAGATAGTAGGGATGTCGACCCTTGAGAAAGACAAGATCACCTGTCTGCAAATTTTCTAAATCATCCTCAGACCAGATGCCCGTGTCCACAGACGCTTGTCTCTGATTTAGAGAATATCGTGGCAACGAGATACCGTTTTGTCGATAAATCCACCAGATTAGTGAGGAGCAGTCAAGAATTTCTGGCGCGTCCCAGAGCGCAGCTCCGCGCTGGTAGATGGTGCTGCTGATACGATTTCTGGCGATTGACAGCAGCTTGAAAGAGTTGATACTAAACCCTCTTTCTAAGAGAATCTTGAGTGCTTCTTCATCGCTGATCGGAAGCTCAAGTCGTGAGAAAATCACGGCGCACATATCACCACAGCCCTGCCAGAGAGCCGAGTATTCGGGTGCGAATCGATTCTGCAAATGGTTGGCCATTCCAACCTCCTTTGGCGAAAACGCCGACATGTATCGTCTTTCGAAAAACAGATACTACTTCGGATGAAGCACGCCAATAGTACAATAATAAGCTGAGCATGTCAAATATAGTTTTGCTACTCCTGTCCTATATAAATTGGTCACAAAATTGTAATGCACCTTTCGATAATAGTGCAACCCGATATAGTATGATATAATTTATTTAATTAATACGAAAGGACAAATGACAGAGAAAAAAGAAGAGACGTCAGGTACAAAAAATGTTGTTATTGGTGCAGCTATCGGAGTTTTGGCAGGTGCGATTGCTGGGATTCTGTTTGCGCCTAAGTCCGGCAAGGAAACAAGAGCGGACATCGCAAACTATGCTCATGAGATGAAGGACAAGATTGCAGAGCAGATCGCAAAAGCTGGCAACCTGACGAAGGAAGCCTACAACAACATTGTTGAAAAGGTAGTGAAAGTGTACGAAGTTGAGAAGAAAATTACCGCCGAAGATGCAAAAGACATCAAGGAAAAGTTCGAGAACAATTTTGATGAAATTAAGAAAGTGATTAAAGAGTAGTACAGAATTATACTTTCTTGAAAAGACCGCCCAAAGAGGGGCGGTCTTTTTTTGTTTTATAAAATAAGAAGAGCCGCTGCGATGGTGCAGCGGCTCGGACTAAACGTCAGGTAATACAGATCGGATATAGCTTTCGTATGACCATTTCATACTCTGACTGGTCTACCCCTATGGTCAGGCTTCGATCACTTGCCTTACTGATGATGCGAAACTTCGCACCTATCTCATCGATCTTGGCGGCAATCTGGAATATTAGTGCAGAGTCAATTTCTCGACCGATTGAAACGATAGAGACGGTGGCAAGAGGGAAATGGTCGATTTTTGCCTTCAATCGCTTTTGAAACAGCTCATGCAGATTGTCCGTGCCTACCTTATCTACTTCAGATTGAAGTAGAGTGACAGTCAAGTCTTGTTGGCCGGTGGTAACGTGTTCAAAGGAGATGCCGCATTTGCGAAGTATCTTGAGCGTTGCTTCGCCGAAACCAACTGTGTTGTCTATTCCACGCTTATAGACATGAAATGCCACACATTTCGGACAGCCAGTTAGTGCAAGCATTTTCGTATCGCTGTATCTGCTTACGGTGGTACCAGGTGCGTCGGGCTGAAATACGCTAACTATCCGTATGACAGTGTTGCTATCTTCAGCAGGTCCGATTGTAGCAGGGTGGAGAACCTGATTACCACTATTGGTGAGCTCAAGCGCCTGCCCATAGGTCAGACTTTCGAGATAAATTACATTTTTTCCAATAATACGTGGGTCAGCCACTGCGATTCCACGAACGTCTTTCAAATTTACGTACAAGCCTTTGACTGCCTTCGCAACTATAGAGCCGGAGACGTCAGACCAACCGCGCGGGAAAAGTTTGAGCTTTCCATTTTGGTCAGCGCCGACGAAGCCAGGAATCACATAGCGTCGGGTTTTGTCAGACAGTTTCTCCTGCAGCATTTTGTACGTTTTTTCCATAATTTGGCCATTTTGGCCAAGGAAAATACATTCTGCAGGATTAATCAGGGTTGCGCCAAGGATTTCAGCTACAATCTTCGAGATTGCATATTCGCCCTGTGCGATGATCCAATCATAGCTTGTAGATTCTGGGGCTTTTCTCAGGTTGTAAAGCTTTGTCCAGATCTGGGCCAGATATATATCTAGCGAGTCGATCCCGAAAAACTCTGCAATCTCAATGAAACGGTCTGCCAGTGGGCCGAAGGTCTTTGTAAAATCTTCACTTCTGATTGCTTGGTTGTAGCAGCTTATCAGGATGTCGGTAATCTTGTCGCTGTTTTCGGTTCTGCCTGGGGCAGAAAGAACAAAAATTCGATTTTGCGAATTGCTATTGGCATAGCTGACGAATTCGGCGATCGACTCAGGCGTACTCATCGGGCCGCCTCCGGCCTTAATGACGATAGGATTCTGGATCATTGCGTCTAAATTTTTCATGGTGTGCTCCTTTTGAGAAATCTTGCGAGATTTTCTCATGTTTGTATAGGTTGTAAACGTGCTAAAAAAAATACCTCCGCTAGAGGTACTTTGTAATTCATTTTTATGATTTATGCCAAAATGCCTCTAGATATAGGGGGTAGTCTTCTTCTTCATGTTTGTGGTCATTTGACAGTTCATGTTTCGAATATACACCTATATTTTTTATTTGACAAGAGGTTGTAAAAATTGTACAAAACCTGTTAACTATATTAATGAAAAACAAAATATCAAAAATTCGTTTCAAGGCCCTTCGTCACTTCGTTTCTGGTCCTTTTATCGTCGGCATGGCTATTCCGATTGCCCTGCTCGACCTTTGCATCGAGATCTATCATCATGTTGCATTTCCGCTCTACGGGATTCCGATAAATGATCGGAGCAAGTATATTCGTGTCGATCGACAGAAGCTTTCATATCTGAGCAATATTGATAAAGTCTGGTGCATGTACTGCGGCTATGCAAATGGTTTCTTGCCATATGCGGTAAAAATTGCAGGGGATACTGAGGCTTACTGGTGCGGGATCAAGCACAAAGAGGGTGGAAACTTTATTCCTCAGCCTCATCAAAAAGATTTCTTGCCATACGGTGATGAAAAAGCCTACAAGGACTTCGTTGAAGAAAAAGATTGTAAACTGAATAAATAGTTCTCGCTCTAAAAAATAAGACCACCGACTCGAGACATATTGTCTTTCGTCGATGGTCTTTTCGGATAGTTACTCCACAGGGATTATTATCCCGTGAAGCGTACATCTTTTTACGCCATCATCTTTTTGGAAATAAACTTCCCAATTTTTGGAGATGCCTATAGTTCCGTTCGGGACATCTTCTGGCAGGCTCATTTTTAGTTCATACCAGAATATCTTGCCCAAAGCTTCTGACAGAGAACTGAGTGTGTCAGCTTCTCTACGTGTCGCTTGCCGCCGCGCCGTGGCTTCGGCGTCTTCGTACCCTTCTTCCCCCTGAATACCATCCAGAATTTTTAGCATATCTCCAAAGGTTTCTTTAATTGCAGCGTCATTTACTTCTCTTGCCTTGATGTTCAGCTGGACACCCTCGCAAACGAGTATTCGAAGGTTCTCCTGACGATTGTCCGGTCCGAGATCTGTAAGTTCTCTCGCAGAGAGTAGCGAGCTGGTCAATAATTTTTTCATTTAAGTTATTACTTGAGTACCAGATGCTTGGATTTTTTTTCTCCCAGATCGTTTTTTTAGAATCGTCAGTGGGATTTGGTACAATCGCGTATTTGTGCCAATTGTCATCTGTAAATGAGTATAGGAAGCTATATAATAAAACTTCTGCATCGTCATAGCTCTCCAAGAGCACGGTTTTTGTTTTTGTGCCAATCTCACAAGTAGCGAAGTCATTGTTAGTTATTTTCCAATCGATGGTGTACTCTGCTCGCCCAGCGATCATGACTCGAAGTGTGCCGATCCTGATATGCTCGTCTGCAAGAGCTTCATCTCTGAAGTCGATTGTAATACCAACTCCAACGGTACTTGATTTTTCTTTTGTACTCATAGTTCCCCCCTGTATATGTTTCAAGAAGCGCGGCTTCTTGTATGAGGAGACAATACTCCAAAATGTAAAAAAATCAAGCAGGGATGGGACATTTTTCAATTAAAAAAAGCCCTTCTAATTTATTAGATTAGAAGGGCGGTCAAAAGTAAACAAGCTTAGCGTTAGCAACATTTATTGCATTCGCCGTTACATTGTGTGCCTGGACACATGTATGTTTCGGGTTGATACGGGCGATAATCAATTTCCACGATTGACTTTTCTTCGACTTTTAATCTCTGAAGCCTCTTTACGAATTTACTGGTTTTGGATTTTGAGATAGAAGTCGCTGAAATAATGCCAACAGTTTCATTTATATGAAACTTATCATCGAAAACATCTTCAGGTTCCTTAAAAAGCAAAATTTTATGCATTCGATTTTCGCAATTCATTTGTCGATAATAATTTGCTATGAGCGAAGCATAATACGCAATTTGCATACTGCGATCGTCACCAATTAATATCATGCGATCGCATTTTTTGGCAAGCTCCAGTGCTGCCTTGCCCCTTGCCTTTATTGTAGGGCAATGATGCGTCTTGTCTAAGAATTCGCAATCAGGAAATTCTTTCTGAAAATTCGAGATTACTAAATTCAAATAATCTGGCCTCGTGCTGGTGCAAGAGACAATCACAATTTTTTTGTTGTCTCCAACAAAATCCTTATAAAAGTAATTGAGAATAAGATCTTCACAATTTACAATTGTACAAGGCGAGCCGGTGACGTGCTGGGCGATTAACCCCCCCCAGCCCTCGGAGTCTGACACGACAATAATTGGGTAGCCCAGATCACTGTATCTTTTTACAGTATCAAAAACTTTCTTTACATTTGGGCAGGTCGAATCGTAATCAATGCCAGTTTGATAGTCTATTGGACGAACTCCATATGGAGTTGAGTAGCTTTTGGTATTTGGAATTTTCTCGTCCGACGTCTCAGTGATAATGGGCAAAAAGCGAAATAACTGACTTTTGGTTAGTTTTTCCATATGCTTTTGCACTTGTGAATACATCGCTCGAACATGAAGTTTCTTGCCATGTAGCAAGCAATCGATCAATGCAGCTTTTAGTAATGCAAAGCCTTTGACGATGCTTGGGCAATATCCCTGATGGGCTTCATCAGGGAGTAATATTTTAAGGTTCAATTTCTTGTTCATTTCACACCTCCAAAGAACAAATTCTGCGATTATTATATCATTATTATTCTAATATGTCAATTAAAAAAAGCCTCGATGAGATAAACTCGTCGAGACTTCTGTTTTTTATTTGAACTTTTGGATTGTAATTGCGCCGGCTGTTGGTCTTTTCAAATAGTTAAAAACGGATTTGGTTGTTTTATTCCGTATGGCCTTAGTGGCGAGGCGTCCGTATATGCCGATCAGATGTGTGATCAGTTCTGAGATTTCTTGCTCACCGCAGGCTGACCTGAGGATCCGCTCTTCTTCTGCGGTTGAGACCTTGAATATCTTTTCGCTGAGAGGGACAACCGTAAACGGTCGAAAATCTTCTTTGTCTACCTTGGACATAGGTCGATTTTCTTGTGCATCGAGCCAGTTCTCGGCGAAGAGCAAGCTCAGCATGATTTCTGGTTTCGTAACAGTCTCATGTTCCATGAGAGCTTCAAGAAATTCCCAGTCAGAGCCTGACAATAGAAATGTTCCAAAATCTTTCATTCTTGCCATGATTTTCTCCTTTTTTGCATTCGATTTTTGCAAGTCGTAACTTGTCTGTCGAACAATATAATATAGCATAAATCTGCTATTTTGTCCATAGCTGTGGGCAACTGTGTGAACAATTCATAATGCTTATGATACTTTCATATTATCGATTGGCAAATTTACTATGGTAGCAGTGGCTAAATATGATTGGCAAAAGATATCCTCAGGCCTCAGCTTGTGAGATATTTTCATTTGAACTACACTAAATGCAAATGAGCTCAAGCGAGCTCGTCTTGGCACCTTAACATCACTATGAAAAAATATGAAGGAGGTATGCGCAATGCGTTTACCAATATTAGCTCACAAAGAGGAATTTATTCGCCTGATCAAGACTAATCAGGATCTTATCATGTTCGGACCAACTGGCTCGGGTAAGACAACAAATGGCCCATTATTTCTTTTGGAAGCAGGCTTTGGACGCAAAGGACTTATCGGGATCACTGAACCGCGAAAAATCTTGACCATCGAAGTTGCAACTCATACTGCATCTAAGATCAATTCACTCTGTGGCGAGCAAATAGGCTACCAGGTCAGACATAACAACAAGACATCACCGGCTACACGCATCAAGTTTATGACCGAGGGCATCTTGTTGCGAGAAATGCTGGCTGATCCAGACCTGCTAAAGTATGAAGTTATCATGCTTGACGAGGTCCATGAGGGAAGCACAAATTGTTTATTGATTATGGGAATGCTTAGAGCGCTACTGGTTCGTCGTCCTGATTTGAAACTTATTATTTCCTCTGCAACAATCGATGCAGAAAAGTATTCAGAATATTTTGGCGGCGCTCCTCTCCTTCAAGTCGAAGGACGAGTCCATGATGTTGAGATCACCTATCGTGAGGTCGCACCATGGGAGGATTACACCGACGAAATCGCCAAGTTAGTTGCAGAAATTCATCAAGGTGGTGAACCTGGGGGAATCCTTGTTTTTTTGACTGGCGAGCATGATATCACGCATACGGCAGCTCTTCTTGAAGAGATGAAGCTGGATATCGTAGTCTGCCCGCTCTATGCTCAGCTTGCTCCAGAGGAACAAGCAAAAGCGCTCAAACAGTATCACCAAAGAAAGGTCATCCTGGCGACCAATATCGCTGAAGCTGGGATCACGCCACTCGGAATCAAATATGTTATCGATTCTGGCTTGATCAAGCAGCACTCCTTCGATCCAAGAACAGGTTTTAGTATCTTGGAAGTTGTGAAACATTCACAGGCCGGCTGCAATCAGAGGGCAGGCCGTGTAGGTAGAACTTTTCCGGGGAAATGTGTCCGTCTCTACTCCGAAGAAGACTTCTTAGTTCGGCCAAAGTTTTCGACGAGTGAGATCACTCGAGACTCAGTCGCGAGTGCTGTTCTCTTCATGAAAGCAATGGGCATAAACTCACCTGAAAACTATCCGTTGCTGGAGTCACCTGATTTGGATCATTTGGAATCAGCCGATGCTCATTTGATTTCTTTGGGAGCTCTCACGAGCGGAAAAAAACTAACGGCGAAGGGTCGAGAAATCCTTTCTCTGCCGCTTGAGCCGCACCAATCTTGTCAGGTTTTGGCCGCGCTAAAGTCTGGCTGTGGTGGTGCAGTGATCAAGATTGTCTCGATGATCTCTGTTGGCAAAAGTCCATTTATCGAGCCACCCAGAAACGACGTTTTTGCCGCTGCTTTGGCTTATCTTGCAAAGAAAAACTTTGTGAAGGATGAGTCAGATCATCTGACGCTGCTAAATGTCTATGAAAAATGGGAAGAAGCTGGTGGAATCCTTCTGCCAGACAAATGGTACATTGACAACTGGATCAACAAGCACGTACTTCTGAATGCAGAGATGAGTGTCGATCAGATCATCAAGATCCTTGGCAAGTCGTATAAGAAGGGTGTCGGTGGCCATGAGCTGATCGCTAAGGCGCTTCTCACTGGTCTCACCAACAATCTATGCAAGCGAGGTAAATCAGGGCATTTTGCCCACATGCTTACTGGCAAGCGCGTCAGTTTGCATCGCAATTCAGATCTCTATCATGAGGTTTATCTCATGTTTGCAGAAGATCTGATCACCGATTCGCCTGAAGCGGAGAAGGTGAAAGCTTGTATTTGTACAAAAATACATGACGAATGGCTGCCAGAGTCGATGCGCAAGACTCTGAAAAGGGAGAAGAGAGACAAAAAGGGAAACAGGTTCTAATTTCTTTTGAATTAGACAAAATATCAAGCCGCCTTGGCACACAAGGCGGCTTTTGCTTTTTGGGGAGAAATTACTCAAGGTGTTTGTGGCGAAAGGCTGTTCCTGAACCGCCTTTTAGATATTTTTCAAAATTTAGCGCATATTTTTCATTATTAAAACAGCAGTACCAAAACAGCTTCAGGGGCCTTTTGTCTTTTGTTGATAAGCATTTTCCTTCTTTGTGATCAATTATTCTATCTTCAAGTCTTGGCGTTGATCCAACGTAAAAAGTCTTGTCTGAGAGCTCTAGTATATAAACATATTTTTTCATAAATAAATTATAATAAAAAAGCAGTCCGTCGCACAAGGCTATGGACTGCATCCTTCGTTTTCTCCCGAACATTGTTTGTAGCAGGACTAAGTTGGCCTGCCATCCGTAGTTCTGAACGCTAGTGAGGAACGAAGGATGGTGGACTATGACGAAAAAACTTGGAACACCTTTTTCGAAATTATCCTCAAATGGGCACCAATTCTAAAAAATATTTATTGCCAATAGGTTAATAATTTGTAATAATTTTGCAATTCGACAACATAACAAACTTTATAAAGAATAGTCGATATTGTCTAACTTTATAAAGTTCGAACAAGGCGATAGACCAATATCTCATGATTCTAACTGGTATATAAAAAAGCCCGCGTATTTGGGTTGTGTGTTAAATACACGAGCCTTTTTCGCGGACTTGGGGTTAGATTTCTAGTAGATTACAAAAGGTAATCTCCAGACTATTCGGTGGGAGGATTGACCCTATCCCCGATCCACTGCTCGACTCGCTTATGCTTCCAGATCGCAAGAATCAACAGCGTTGCTATCTCTGAGAGGAGAATCGCTTGGATACTGATTTGAGATAATCTTCCAAACTGACAAATGTCAGCGCTGACAAGAATTATCCAGCAAGGCATTCGCATCCAGTTGGCAACGATCTTGACGCTGCTAACTTTTACAATCGGTAGCCAACAAATACAAGTACCGATAAACATAGCTGTCCCAAGGAACAGCCAAGTAGGTGGGTTGGGAATTGCAAGAGCGGCGACAACAATCGCCAGTGCACAGGTTGCATCTGCAGTCTGGTCTAAGTTTCCACCTAACTTAGTGACTGCATTCAAGCGCCGGGCAATTTCACCATCAATAATGTCAGTAAAAAATGCGGCAACAACTATCCAAAAGACAAGTCCCCAATTCCCCCAGAAAGCGCAAAGTACTATAATGGGGGATGCTAAAATTCTTGAGCAAGTGATAGCATTTGGTAGTATCCTTAGCAATTTCAACTACATTCCCCCTTGTTTGATCCTAACTTTGCAGACTCACAGCCTATTTGTTGGATTCTTTTTTGTATACCATAAATCACTAAATAAATCGAGGCTTAAAATGTTTTTCAGACGGAGGTGTTCCATAGCTCCCCGAGGGTATAATAAAAAGACTAGTCTAGGACTAATCTTTTTATTGGTGGACTATGACGAAAAAACTTGGAACACCTTTATTGATATAGTACTCAAATGGGAGCCGACTTTAAGAGAAATATATTGCCGATAAACTTGGCAGATACTTTGCACTTTGACAATTAAAAAATTATTATCTTTTTAATTGTTCTTGGTAACCACCATGAAATAAAATGCTAGGGAATTAGCAATGTAGTTCCTCTGGTTCACAGTAAACAATCGGAATATTTCAAAAGGTTGCTTTGGCGGGATTTTTGTGTTACTCTCAGTCCAAATCTGAGAAAGGAGGGTACGGATGTGTCCAATGTAATCCGTTTTAAGTTCCGTCGCAGCCCAATCCGCAATGTTGGAGAGGGCGAAGAAAAACTGCCAGACGAGCAAAAGCTGGTCGAGTTCTATCTCTGCAACACAATAAACCACTTTCATGTGCAGGTTTCGGATAACTCCGGCGAACCGCACAAAGCTTTCACTGCAAAGCCCGTAATTCGCAAAGCTGGTCAATGTGACGATAGCTGCCAATCAGACGAATGGTCGCCTGATTTTGTCCAAAATCACCACTGGATCGTCCAGATGATGCTCCTCGCCGATTTCGAGAAATTGATCATGTTCCAGCCTGATCCTGAACCCTTAGAATTGAATAGCAATGAGCAGAATCAGCCCGCTGAGTGGGAGTCCATAGTCACGCAGGCCGTTATCCAGACGATTGTCATCCATTATCGTGTGAATGGTCGCGAGTGTATTCAAACAGTACCGGTCGACTACCGGAATCAAGCAAATGAGATGATTGCGGTCGGAGGGCTATTGATACCGGAGCCGTGGATGGTGATCGCTGGTCCCATAAAGAATGCATATGATCAGATGATCGCAAAGCTTAGCGAGGAGAAAACCTCATAATCCCATTCGACTCTTGAGTCAAGCAATGCCCCGCCGTAAATATTCGGCGGGGCATTTTACACCGCTTTAAACTTCTTTTGCTAAGACTTTAAGCTCCAATCAAGTAAGAAAACAGCGTGTTTAGATTACGATCTAAAGAACAATCAAGGACAACAGGATGTTAAACACCTTAGTGATATTGGTGTTCCATACTCCCCACACCTATGTACAAAAAAACAGCTCTGAGAGCTGATAATTTTGTGGTGGAGGTGGAGGGAGTTGCACCCTCGTCCAAAAGGTTAAAAACATAATATCTACAAGTTTAATCACATTTAATTTGATCGGACGAAGCTAGAAGTGTGACGAAAAAACTTTTGTCCTATCGCGAGTATTACTTATTCATACCGGCTAGCGAATCCGGTAGGCTGCAACTCGAAATATAGCACCTTGATCCCTCGTCCGAGTAGCCGAGGGGAAGATGGTTGCTGTTATTAAGCAGCAACAGGCGCTAAAGAGAAGCTAGCAAATGTAGCTCGAACTTTAGCAGCAAGTGTATTTGCACTTGAGTTTTTGTAGACACTTTGAAGCGGTTCTACTTACTTACTTGCATTATGTTTTCAAGGTTCCTTCTGTCGAAACTAAGACACCCCCAGACAATCGAAGATTGCAATTTTATAATTTTGTAATTTTGCAATTTCCAATTGAGCTGGGAATTACTTTGACAGAGTAATATCTAACAGATTTGTCCATCTGTTGAGCTCACTTTAACTATATTATTATACCGAATCAAACGTGCAATGTCAATGATATTTCGTCTAAATCAACGATAATTTTACTAAATATTCATCATACAAAATCATACAATTATTGATAAATATGAGCGCATGTGGTACGGTTTCGGTGGTAAAATTTACGATTTCGCTATAAAGGAGGGAAACATCGTGAGTAATACAGTAGATATAAATGAGAGAATCGCTGCGGTAATCGCAGATTTGTTTACTGAGGGTCTGCAGAGAAACTTCAGATATGGTACACCTGAACAGCTTGGATATACTGCTGAAGAGCTGTCTACCGTCAAACAACGAATTCGTGAGACAGCATTTGATAGCTTGTGTTATCCAACCGCAATTGATCTCGAAACTAACACTTATCCGCCGTTCATGAGAGGCTATATTCATAGCAAAATGTCTATGTCTGAACCTATTGAGCGAGCCCTATATTACATAGATGGTCAGCGAACGATTGATAAGTGGTGGCCGCTACTTCCAGAGTTGCAAATTCACGTTGAAAACAATCGGGCATATCTGATCGATGGCCAACTGAATTGGACTTGGGTCGGCGGTGAGCCTGAAGAAGCCAATCCGATAGCGGCAGATTTGAATAAAGATGCGACCGAGTGGTCAAACCATAAAGAAGAGGACAAGGTACCTCTAAAAGTGTATCAAGCAAAACCTGCTCCGGCTCTTCCCCGATATCGCTACAACTATTATGGTGCATTTCTTGAAATTCCTGCATCAGAAGTTGTGTTTGACTGCGTGACGGATCTAAAATACGGTATGAAGTTCTCGTTGACTCAAAATGGGTATGTATATACCGTTGTTTCTGTAGATCATGTCGGTCCGGGTAGTTGGATGAAAGTGACAGTAAACGCAAAGAAATGGCGTAAGGTGCTGAAGTCAATTCAAAAAGTTGGCAAAAGCCATAGAACATCTAAAGAAATTATCAATCTTGATAATAAAACAAAAGTTCGTACTCTCGATTTGGCGAAAGATCGCCGAATTTATCTAAAATGATAAGTATCATGGGCCGAAGCACAAAATGCTGAGGCTCTTTTTTATTGCACAAGTTATCCACTTTACCTGAGCCAGTATTGAGAAGAGAATATATCCAATGAGGTTCTGGGAGGTGGGATAATGGGAAAGCAGCTTACTGTCGAAGAAATGCGAAAATTGCCGGGTATGATTCGAGATGATTCGGATGTACCACCTACGCCGAAGTGCAAAAAAGGCCTAGAAGGACATATCGTCCACGTCGGCCATGGTTTTCATTGCAATCACAGCTTTCGAGTGCTTACCGAAGAAGAGGTTGCGCAGGGCATCTGTGATGGATGCGAGTAAAAACAAAAACCGCCCTGATGTTAGTTCAGGACGGTTTATTTTAATCAAAATTTTTTAGTGTTGATTGAAGTTTTCAACAATTTTCTGGATCATACGTCCAAAGGCAGATTCGCCACTGATGCCGAGGTGCGACATCAAGTAAATAAGTCCAGTGGCAATGATTGCTGAGCCGATGAAGAAGCCAAGCCCGTAGAGAATTCCGCGGTAGAAATTCCAACGAAGGCTCGCTTGTTTACGCCAATATTCCTGAACTTTTGTCAGTACGACTCTTAGCTCTTTGAGTTCTTTTATTAAAAGCTCTTCTGATTCTTTTTCCATATTTATTAGGTTAATTCTTATGAATACACTATATCAACATTTCTTTTTTTCTACAATTTCTGTATCCTTGGAATATGTTTATTTTATATTACATAATTATGATTTTGATTTTTGGTTCAGTCATTTTTTGGCAGGGCTCATGTCTCTTTGCGACAATTATTGGCTCTCCTATTGTGTATTCTTACAAAGGGGCAGTCATAGATTCTCTCAAGCTCGCTGGGGTAAAGAAGGGTGATACTGTAGTTGATCTTGGCTGTGGCGACGGCAGATCGATCATCCTGGCTGCCAAAGAGTTTGGCGCTAAGGGGATTGGCGTCGATCGTTCATTTTACTGCTATTTCAAGTCAAACTTAAATGCGCTTCTCGCTGGACAATCGAGGAATGTGCGAATAATCTGGGGCAGCTTCGATAAGGCAGAAAAAGTGCTAAAAAATGCTGATGTTGTTTACCTATATTTGCTAAACTCTACGCTCAAGGAGATCGAGCCTTGGATTTTCAAAACTATCGGCGAAAAGACCAAGATTGTTTCTCTCGCTTTCTGGTTTCCAAATAAAAAGCCTGTTGCGGAGGCCGATACTTTCACTCTCGGTAAAGTGACTAAGACTAGGCTTTATAAAAAATAAAAAAATCCCGACTTCTATGAAAGTCAGGATTTGCTGTAAAAAATCTTCAAACGTGTGCGTATGCGTCGACGGTTGTCGGCAACATATTTTGGGTGAATAACTGAACTTGGTCAGCATCGCCGAATAACTGATTTGCTTCGCTCGGGAAAAGCGCCATCGCAAAGCCGAGAAGCTGGACACGAATGAGCCTGGTGTTCTCGTGCCAATCTGGCACTATTTCATCTATCGCTTGTAGCATGCCTTTCATGCCTTCTTGAGCGATCATGCTGTACCAGCGCTTGCGTGCATAGCGTATCTCATCACTCGCAGCATATGTATCGCAGAATAGCGCTGCTTGGCTGCGATAGTCGAAAAGCCCTTCACGTCTCTCATAATGTTGAAACTGAGCTTCGTCGATTGTGAAATACCCTTTCTGAGGATTTACGCTCATTCTTATCCAGCTTTCTGGTATAAGCTTGATCTGATCCTCGGGATCAGAAATCCATAGAATGTCTCTCTCTCCAACTCCATGAAAAACATGAAGATGGCCACACTCTAAAAGGCTTATTTCTGTTCTTTGGTTACTTCTATCGACAGAAACTATCTTTCGTCGACGATTGCAAAGTCCGCAGTTGTGTTCGCTGCACATAGTCTTCTCCTTTCGGAATTCCGCCACTCGCTTGAGTGAACAGGAACGGCAAATAGCTGGCAGGAGTGCCAGACATATATAAACAATACTACTATTTACGCAATTTGTCAAGTAGGGAAGAGTTTTTTGAGTCGTTTTGACTCATATTTAGGCTTATCGTTCAAGTATCGAACCCGTCCTTCGCTCCTGCGGAGCTACGGAGGGTCAAGTGCCAGATCGTTGTCTGGCACTTGACAAAATGTAAAGCGTGCTTTACATTTAGAGTGTAAATTATTGAATAAACTTAATGACGGTATTATAATGGATGAAAGAGAAATCCCGATCGAAATTCGCCTAAAGGAGTTTCGAAAGAGAAACAATTTATCACAAGAAGAGCTAGCTGATGAGCTTGGCATATCTCGCCAATCGATCATTACGCTAGAGCAGGGCAAATCTATGCCTTCACTGCCTCTAGCAGTCTCGCTCTGCCGTTTTTTCAACGCTCAGTTTGAGGATATCTTCGAGTTTGAAAACGAGCTGGAAAATGAAATTGCGGCCGTTCATGATTTTCATTCACCTATTAGTATTAAGATAATTAATGATCCAAATCTAGGATCAGAGAAGGAGAACACTATGGTAGACTTAGAGCCTTGGCGACCGTTTAGGGAATCAGTCTCACTACGAGATGCTATGGATCGCCTTTTTGAGGACAGTGTGATCGCCCCAGTCAAAGGAGCAGGCGTAATGCCAAAGATCGATGTGAAGGACGCGAAAGGTGCGATTGTCGTGAAAGCAGAGCTTCCTGGTATCAGGGAAGAGGACATAAACGTTGAGATCCTTGATGGCGTCATGACGATTTCGGGTGAGAAAAAGGATGAAAAAGAGGAGAAGGATGAGAGCAAAGGCTATTACTACAAAGAGAGCCACTCAGGAGCCTTTTCTCGTAGCTTTTCATTGCCTAGCGATGTTTTGGCTGACAAAGCCTCAGCTGAGATGGTAAATGGTGTACTTACGATCACCATGCCAAAAGTTGAGCCAAAGAAAGCGCAAAAAGTTACAGTGAAAATGAAGAAATAATATAGTTCGTAGAAATAAAAAAATCCCGCCAGACATTGGCGGGATTTTTTAGATCATTTCGCTATTTCTTTTTGCTCTTATTGAAGGCCAAAATATCAATAAAGGTAAATGCTGTTACAAGCACAAGAGCGTCCATGAGAGGCTCCGACTTTCGGTGAAAGAGCAGAGAGAGCAGCGAGTCGATAACGACAATCGCAACCGTGTAAATCGCAATGCCCTCGAGAATAAACTTCCAAAGAGGTTGATCGTAATTTTTTCGAGAGAGAAACTTTTTCCAATTCATGTGTGAACCTTTTTTATTTCCAAAATAATTTTCTTAGATTTTTCATCTTCATCTTAGGGATGTAATTGCTTAAGTAGATTAGGATCGGCGCAAAAGTAAGTACGATTACGATCCAACCATTAAATCTGTAGTAAATAGTTCCTTGATATAGCAGCTGAAAGGCAAGAGGTAGGGCAATGGAGGTCCAGATGGCGATGATGTAGCTAATGGGGTTTTTTCTCATGATTTTCCAAATCACCAAGGTTGAAATTCCCAGAGCGATTAGCGTTGCGCCGACACTGATGAGCCCGTCCGTGAAGTTCCTCTGTCCGATGACTGAGAGTAAGACTCCTGCTATCGCCAAGATTGCGACAGTATAATGCCATTTCTTAGTAAACAGATATATTACCAATACCACAAGGCTTAGTGTTGCTGCTACAGCTAGCAGTGAGCCAGAAGAGGTGATCTGTCCGAGAAACGGCAAGTATGAATTTATTGCTGCTGAGGCACTAAGCAGGGAAATAGAATCAGTTATGAAGTTGGCTTGGCCGTATTTTTCGGCAAAATAGGAAATTATCTGCTCTATCCCGAATAGAACGAGAGGTAGAGAATAGCCAACGATTAGTCCCTCTGACAATAGCTCTTTGAAGCGACTTTTGTTTGTTTTTGCGCTGAAGACAATCATGCCCCAAAAAGAAACAGCCATTTCAACAGCAAATGCTAGGATTGTTGATATGATTAGTGATGCGCCAAGACTGAGGAAGATGAAATCCATAAGGAAATAACGCCAGAAAGGCATGGTAGTGTCGTAAAAGGCAAAGACTGAGCTGAAATTATTGAAGTAGGCCACTAAGTCGAGACAAATCAGTATTCCGGCAAAAATCATTACTCTTTTGAAATTGATCTGGCCGTTCTTAAGAGCTCGAATAAATGCAATTACACAAAGAACAAGTACCGCAATGCCGAAGATCACTATGAGCGTGAAGATGACGAAATCGCTAGTTGTTTGCTTCTTCTGCTCTCTGACCCATGAATCTGGAACTTTGTAATATTGTTCGAACCCAGCAATATTCTTGCCCAGAATTGTGACTGAAGTGCGGAAGGTCGCGTCTCCAACTTTGTTGCCATTTTCTTCAAAAATGATCTTGTAGTCTGTTCGATTTGTTCTTTTTTGACTCTTCTGATCCACGAGCTTGAAGTCTGTCATTAGTTTGCGAGCAGTCACAAAATCAGTTGCGAGAGCCACAGCTTGGTCCTCTGTATAGACATAGCCCGAAGCAGATTCGTCGAGGACTCTTGTGAGGCGATAGTAGCTACCATCTGGCAGAAGATCGACGATGTATTCTTCTTTCTGCATGTCTTTATATAGGCGGACAGACCAGACGTTCGCCGGAATACGTTTGTAAAAATTGTTGACAGCATCAAATCCACCAATTTCTTCCAAATACGTTTTTTGTGTCGATTCGCTTGTAACTTCCGAATCTCCAGATGGATTTGATTCGATAAAATTCGAGACTGGAGTGGCGGAGCCATAAGTTGCGACTGTGCTGTATCCGTTCGTCGAGACAGCCTCGTCCTTTGCGACATTTATACCCATTTCGATTGCTTTTCCCGCATCGATTGAAGTCGGGGTAATATTTTGATTGATTTTTAGATATATGAAGATGCCAATCGCTAAGCCAATCACGGCCGATATCGGCAAAATAAGTTTGTACGACTTTGCAATCGGCTGGAAGATACTAGGGGCGACGTTACTGAGTGAAGCTGCATCCTTCGACTTGTTTTCGAGTGGAATATGTCTGTTCGACAGGTCTTTCTCGTCAACGGCAAACTTAATCGTTAGAGATCGAATGTAGATAATTATCGCAATAATTGCGGGAAGTAGCGACACAAGGATGGAGCTCGAGATGATGAGCCAGTTGCCGGAGCTTGTATATGACATCGCGGTGGTGAAGGCGTTGAAGGTAAAATGGGCGATAATTGATGGGATGAGCCCAAAACGTACGTAGATGATGCCAAATGCAACGCCGACTATGCTGAGCTCGAGGCCTCTTACGAACCAAGGAATCTGAGTATACGAGCTATGAAGAAATGCCCAAATCACGCCTGAAACAATAATCGCAACCCAAGTATTCTTCAAAAATTTCTTCAAGAAGGTGATGCCAAAAAGACGGAACGCAACTTCTTCACTGACTGCAGCGATGAAACCGATCATCAGAGGGTATATCCATGGCGCATATGTACTGTACAAATTGCTATAGCTAATCTCAGCAGGCGCCCAGAAGCCAGCCTTGTGACCGAGAAAATAGTATACAATTTGGTACACAATCATCACAAAAGCGAGGCTGACCCCAGCAAGCATGAAATAATTGACTGTTTTTGTTCTCAAGCCACTCTTGGCAAATATTTTTTCCAAGGCCATTTTGTCAGGAAAGGCTTCTCGATACAAAACTTCTCCAACAACCAAGACAAAGAACAGCGAGATCGTCTCAAGGAGAGCAGAAAGTACAGATAAAGTTGTCACAGAGCCAATAAATGAAGCCCAGCTTTGAGTCGTATTATAGTCGAAGAGTGCCAGCGAGATAAGATTCAGGCTATTTAGCAAATAAATTATAAAGAATATTCCCGAAACAATAAATGCAAATTTATAGCGAAAATTGGTTTTTCTAAGCTTCGTGAAGAATAAAATTATTGCTGGTATTATGAGCAGTAGAAAATAGAGAGTTTCAAAAATTCCTTGGCTCAAGAAGCTTTTGGAAACCTCATTCGTCATTCCTCGCTCCCAGCTTTCTGGAACTTTGACAAACTCTGAATAGCTTGTGACTTCGCTACCGCTAAGGCCAACTGTCAGCCGTAAGGTTGCGTCCTTTGCTTTACTATTTAGCTTTTCGTAGGTAAAAGTCGTATCGATACGGTTTGGCTTTTTCAAATTTTCGCTTGAAACTAGATACCAGTCGGAAAGATTGATGTTGGATTTTGTGGTTAGGAATTGCTCGGCAACGCTCTTTGCTTTGTCGACGGTGATAAATTCACCTTTTGCGTTTTCGTCCAGAGTGTGTGTGAAGCCAACAAATCTGCCATTTGGCAAATATTTTACCGAAAACTCTTCTTTTTGAAGAGGTTTGACAAATCTAGTCGTGTAATCCCAGATTACAGCATCGTTTTCGGCGAGCTTGCTGGTCTCTGGTATTCCTACTTCTTTTTCAAGATATTCCTTACCGTTTTCGGTGTCAAAAATTGTAATCTGCTTGTAGCCATCGGTTGAAAGATTCATCTCTTTTGCAAATTCAATCGACTTACTTGTGGCTTCGTTTTTGGTTATTTTGAAGCGGATATCAAATTGCTGAAAGGCACGATCGCCAAGTTTCCAAAATATTAGAAAACCAGCTATGCCGATCAACAAAAAAACGAGCAAAAACATTTTTTCCCGTTTCGAATAGTTTTTTATATCAGTCACAATATCCCTCCTATAAGTATTACATCTTTCATATATGATAACAAATATTAGTTCGCAATTCCATTTCACTCTATTCGCCTTGTGGATTTTGTTGATTTCTGGTATGGTTTGCCGAGTAAAAGGAGGCGTTATTATGACAAAACCGACAGAGACACCAAAACAAAAAGAGTGTCCAAGAAAATTTCCAAAGCTTCAATTCCCCGGAATTGATTTTAGCCCTGCCTACATGTACATGGCGATGTATCAGGCGGCTGCGGCGATCATGCTTTACTATGGTAAGGCGCTAAAGGCGGAAATAAAGAGCATGTCTTCTGATTTTCGTACACAAGCGGACAAAAAATCAGAACAAATCATACTGGCGGCAATCGCACAGTATTATCCTGGCCACTCGTACTGGTCTGAAGAGGCTGGTAAGTCCGATATCGAGAGTGACTATAGATGGATTGCCGATCCACTCGACGGAACAAATAATTTCTCACTTGGCCTTACTAATTTCACCATTTCTGTGGCGCTTCAATACAAGGGCAAGACAATTTTTGCCGCAATCCTGCAGCCAGTGACAGGCGACATATACGTAGCGGCTCTTGGCCAAGGTGCGTATCGAAATACTGAGAAAATTCATGTGAACGATGTGAAAAACATCCAAGAATCGACGGTTTGCTATCAGACTGGCTACAGTAATCTACAAATGGATGCTCTTCGTACCATGCGATTATTGCGAGATGAAGAAAACTGCAAACGCTGGATGGAGAATTGGTCACCGGCATTTGACTTCTGCATGTTAGCGACGGGCAAAATCGAGATCATAATTTGCTACGGCAATACTGATATATATGATTTTATCGCTGGCCACTTGATCGCCACAGAAGCAGGTGCGAAGCTGACTGACTACGAAGGCATCGAACAAGACAACTATGAAGCTGGCAGCTATCTCGTCACCAATGGCACCAAAATTCATGAGCAAGTACTAAAGCATCTGTAGAAAATTATCCTTAAGCGGGAGTCGTAAAAAGATTCTCGCTTTTTTAGTACAAAAAAATCGCTGGTGCACTCAAGAGGATTCGAACCTCTGACATCCACAACGTCAATGTGGCGCTCTACCAAAGCCGACGATTCTGTCGGCTCTCCGACCGTTAGCGTCGGAGCTGAGCAACAAAAAAATCGCTGGTGCACTCAAGAGGATTCGAACCTCTGACATCCACAACGTCAATGTGGCGCTCTACCAA